>Ga0207671_10000036_pt1 | contig 236133 bp, 218 predicted proteins | sample KBSC24metaG_FD_184352 | JGI IMG/M metagenome (GOLD analysis project Ga0207671, IMG submission 184352) | Corn rhizosphere microbial communities from Kellogg Biological Station, Michigan, USA - KBS C2-4 metaG (SPAdes) (version 2) | ecosystem: Host-associated > Plants > Roots > Rhizosphere >...
TCATTTTATAATGTTTTTGTTTGTGTTTTAAATTTTGTTTGGTTTGTTTTTGTTTGCTTTGATGACACAAAGATGCGGCAGCGCTTAAGACTTGAAAACTTTTTAGCACCTGTTAACGGCAGATTTAGAACTGGTTAACAGGCTATTAAGAAATGAAAAAGGGTGAAAAACAAGCTCAAACTCAATAAGATAGCGGCTTTAGGGCCTATAAAATGCTCCATACAATAATGCAACTAAATTTATAACTTCACTATATAAATCAACCCATTATGGATAATCTTATCCCTTCTATAGGGCAATCTCTTATCCAGTTATTTATTTGCCTCGTCTTTTCCTTTCTAATAGGCCTCGAAATATATATTAAGACGGAAAAGGATAAACGGGATATGCTATTCGGCTCAGAACGGACTTTTGCATTCATATCCTTACTGGGTTTTATATTATTAAAGTCCCAACCACTGGTACCTTATATATATACTACAGGTTTCGTGTTGGTTGCTGTATTTCTACTCTTATATTATTATTTCAAAGAGAAGGCAGGAATACATGGCCTCACCACCATCATCACTTGTCTTCTTGTCTATTCGTTCCCCCTTGTTGTGCAGGTTTTCCCTACCTGGTTCGCACTGCTTATCATAGCTGCTATCATGGTGCTGATAGAAATAAAAGCCAATGTAAAAACCTTTGCAGAAAAAATATATACAGAAGATTTCATTACACTGGCAAAATTCGTAGTACTCTCATTTGTTATACTCCCCCTTGTTCCCGACAAACAAATAATAACTGGTATACCTGTTTCACCTTATAAGCTTTGGCTCGCCATTGTTGCTATATCATCTATATCTTATGTAAGCTATTTACTCAGGAAGTTTATCTTCCCCCGTGCTGGACTGATGCTCACCGGCATATTAGGCGGTTTGTACAGTAGCACCGCCACAACGTTTATTCTTGCTAAAAAAAGCAAGGAAAAAACAGACGCGCCTTCCCATTATGCAGCCGCTATCATCATGGCTACTATGCTCATGTTTGTGCGAGTATATGTATTGGTTGTTGTTTTCAATCCGGTACTCAGCATTCATCTGCTGCCCTATTTCCTGGCATTGGTTATTATCAGTGCCGCGGTAAGCCTATTCATCTATCGTTCTCATCCTGCTAATCCTAACGATCACATAGCCCAAGACATAGATCATCAAAATCCATTGGAATTAAGAGTTGCTCTTATTTTTGGAATTCTTTATATCACGTTTTCCTTAGCCACACAATATACGCTCACCTATTTCGGTAGTCAAGGCCTTCATGTATTATCGTTAATTGTAGGCTTTACCGATATAGATCCTTTTTTGCTCAACCTTTTCCAGGGGAAGTACGCTGGTATCACACTCGCAGCTATCTCGGTAGCATCACTACAGGCCATAGCCAGCAATAATATATTGAAAATGATCTACGCCTTAAGTCTTGGCGATAAAAGCATCCGCAAGTATATATTAGCAGGCTTCGGCATTATTATAGCCTGCAACATAGTGGTGATATTCTTTATTTAATTAAGAGAATAAGCGACAAGCTCTACATTCTTCCTAACCTGTGGTCCAAAAGGCATCACAGCATAGCTCTCACCTATCAGGCCCAGTCCCTTGTATATGTATATGTTCTGCTTGAAACTAAAGTCTACCTCTTGAAAACTTCTGGCTATTACATATACATTGCTATAGCTTCTGTTACCTATTGTTACAGTACTGGTCAGTAAGGTCGCCACTGCGGTATCTCCGTTAAAGGGAGATGCAATCCATACATTATTATTACTTACTGGAAAGTCAATTAAAAAACTGGGGGACAATATATTATAGCTACTATTGGCAAGCCATATCTTAGTACTTGTTTGAACATAACAAGGCGTATCCACTACCGAATTATGACTATATACATTACAATTCCAAAAGGCCGTATCACCATCAGAGCGTTTTGACACGATTTTCAAAACAAAAGTATCTACTTCGTTATGTACAGAATCCGTCACCATATAGGTCCATTGGTTATTTACCTTTAAGGGATATTCGGATATACTCATAGGCCCGCCACCATCACCACCACTCTTTTTGCACGCCGCAAACATCAACAATAATAAAAATGATAATAAGTAAATACGTTGCATGAATGATCCAATGTTTTGAATCTAAAGCTCAAATTTTATGCCAAATATTTAAATATATAATAAACGCATCCTTCATTTCAATTTCCAATCTTAACTTCAATAAACAATATATAGGCTTTTAATCTTAGCACTTACTTTTGGAGGATTATTAACGACAACGATGATTACTATTATATCCGGCACCAACAGGCAGGACAGCATGACACTAAGGGTTGCGCAGCTCTATTATGATACATTATCTGCCAAGGCAGATAATATAAAACTTCTATCTCTACTGGGCAAAAATGTATTTGAGCGCAATGATGAACTGAAGCAAATAGAAACAGAATACTTAATTCCTGCCGAAAAAATAGTATTTATAATGCCTGAATATAATGGCAGCTTCCCCGGCATACTTAAGTTGATGATGGACAACAGCGATATAAAAAAATGCTGGTGGTATAAGAAAGCTATGCTGGTAGGTGTCGCAGATGGGCGTGGTGGGAACCTGCGCGGCATCGAGCACATGACTGGCATTCTTCATTATTTGAGGATGCATGTACTTCACAACAAAATGCCCCTTTCACGCATAAATGACGAAATATCGCCTGAGGGAGAATGGCTGAAGCCAGGCACGCTAAAAGCCATTAATGAACAGATTGATGAATTTATAATCTTTTAAAAGAAGAAGTTTTATGCGCTCAGCAGGTGTTTTAGGTACCATACTCACTGTTATATTCATTGCGGAGTTTTATAGTTACCAGGTGGTGCGCTCTGCTTTGCGTACGCTACCGGCCGGCTGGCGTACCGGGCTTACTATTGCCTATATAGCGCTCACCCTGCTCACATGGGCCAGTTTCATTTTTTTCCGACGCATTCACTGGCCTAATTTGCACCATATGGTGCGCAATATATTTATTGCCTTCACTATCGGTTTCTTCGTGGGCAAAGTATTCATACTGCTCATTATGCTGCTGGACGACGTACGCAGGCTCTTCATGTGGATAGCTCACTTTTTCGTTTCAAAAGATACTCCCGCTGGCGAAACCATTAATCGTGGCATGAGCCGTTCCATATTCATCTCGCGCCTAGCGCTGGTTATAGGTGGCACCTGGCTCTTTGGTTTCCTCTATGGCATCACCAATCGTTACCGCTATCAGATACGTCGAGTAAAGCTCAGGTTCGATGAATTGCCCGAAGCCTTCCGCGGTCTCAAGATCATCCAGGTATCAGATATACACACCGGTAGCTTCGATAATCACGAAGCCGTGGCCGCTGGTATGCGTCGTATAATGGATGAAAAAGCAGACATCATCTTCTTTACTGGCGACCTCGTAAACAACCGTGCAGATGAGGTGGACGAACGCTACCAGAAAATATACTCTACCCTTAAAGCCCCAATGGGTGTTTACTCCATCCTTGGCAATCACGACTATGGCGACTACGAGCAATGGCCAACTCAGGAGGCAAAAAAGGAGAACCTAATACATCTCACAAATATACATGCCGGCCTGGGCTGGAAGCTGCTGCGCAATGAAAATGCGATACTGCAACGCGGCAATGATAAGATAGCTGTAGTAGGCGTTGAAAACTGGAGTGCCAAAGCTAGCTTCCCCAAGTATGGCGACCTTGCCGTGGCCCACCGCGGATTGGAAAATGAAAATATACCTTTCAAAATCCTCCTCTCCCACGATCCCTCTCATTGGGATGCCCAGGTACGCCCCGGTTACCCTGATATTCAGCTCACCCTCAGCGGCCATACACATGGCATGCAAATGGGTGTGGAAATACCCGGTTTTAAATGGAGCCCTGTGCAGTACATGTACTCCAAATGGGCAGGTCTATACCAGGAAGGCAAACAGTATCTGTATGTTAATCGCGGCTATGGCTTCCTTGCTTATCCCGGTCGCCTGGGCATTTTGCCGGAGATAACAGTTATCGAGCTTGTATAACAAGGGAAATTGGTAAGTAGCGGAACGGATGTAAAAAAGACGCCGTTCCTATTCACCCCGCCCGCTACTAATGATGTACCTTTTTTAGTAATCGCTCCACTGTCTCAGGTCTTGGTTGTAGCAGGTCATTGGCTATTTCCTGCATGTAGGTTTTCATTTCCTGTACCAGGTCAGTAAGCAGTTCTTCACCCTCCTGCAGCTTCTGTGCGGCCGCAGCTTTGGTGTTTTCAACAGTAAATTTCTTAAGTAGAGTTTTTTGCATGGACACAAGTATTTCATCTTTTAACGGCAATGAAATTGGATTATTGTATAGCCTGCGGGAATTTTATCCACTATAACAATTCCTTAATAGTTCCCTCATATCTGGCGCGGTATTGTTACATTTATCATACAACACTATGAAAACAATTGGCATTACAGGCGGTACCGGTTTTGTGGGGCAGCACCTCACTCGCCTGCTCATTGATAACGGGTACAAGGTCACCGTCTTCAGTCGGCACCCGCATCCTTCTGATAAGCAACAGCTTACATACGCCGCATGGGACCCGGAGAAAGGCACCTGCGACATCGCCGCACTCCAGTCACTTGATGCGGTGGTAAACCTCGCCGGCGCGGGTATTGCCGACAAACGCTGGACTCCGGAACGCAAGCACGAGATTGTGCGCAGCCGTGTACTGGGCACTGCCTTCCTCGTTTCCATGCTGCGCCAGCACGCCCCCGCCTGCAAAACCTTTGTCTCCGCCTCAGCCACAGGCTACTACGGCCCCGACCGCGACAATATCCCACCTTTTAAGGAAGCCAATGTTTATTACAACGACTTCCTGGGCAATACCTGCTACAAGTGGGAGCACGAGGCCCATGCCGCGGAGGATTTTATGCGTACCGTTATCCTGCGTTTCGGCATAGTCTTAGGTAAAGAGAGTGGCGCCTTTCTTCAATTTGCCCGTCCCCAGTCCTTTGGCATTGTACCCATCCTCGGTTCCGGACGCCAGGCAGTCAGCTGGGTGGAAGTGGATGACCTTGCCCGCATCATCTGTTTTATGTTGGAGCATGAAGAGCTTTCAGGCATTTACAACGCCGTCGCCCCAAATCCCGTCGCACACAAAACCCTCATGAATACAATAGCCCGTCAGAAGGGAGGCATCAAAATCCCAATACCCGTCCCATCCTTTGCATTGAAGCTGGCCCTCGGCGAAATGAGCGAAGAAATCCTGAAAAGCTGCACCGTCGGTGCTCAAAAGTTACTAAACGCAGGCTTCCATTTCAACTACGATACCATTGATAAAGCCGTAGCCGCTATCTTAAAAAGCTAGTAAGCGTAGTCACTCAAATACTCATAGTGCTTCGTCAGCTTGCCGTCCCTGCATATAGTGGCGCGCTCTATTATTTCGCTCTTTTCCTTCAGCAATTCGCCCAGCACATATTTCTCAAAGTGCAGCCCAAAGTAGTCTGATGCATCACAGGGTAGTTCGTTCGGCAGGTTATCTACTGCCATCACGTCCACTGTGCTTTTGCCTTCCTGGTATGCGCTTGCTCGTTGTTGTGTTGTTCTATCTACGCCATACACCGGGTCCGCAATTTTCGATGCGCCTATGTTTATCGGTACACTGCCGTTTATATCGCAGGTTATATCTGCTATCACCTGTATGCGCCAGTCCTTGCGCTGTATATCTCCTTTCTCAAACAGCCGCGCCACATGATGGTCCCAGTATATACCGTTCATCAGTATGTCCGTCTGGTTCACATAGTTGCTAAAAAGGCATTTATACGCCTCCGGGTTCGCATGAAAGTCGTCCCGGTAAAACAGGTTATTATCCTTCCTTGCATACAGGCTTGCGCCCTTCAGGTGCGTATATACAGGGTACTCATATTCATGTGTTCTGTAGTCTTCCGGCTCCACAGGTTCTATGTCCAGCTTCGTCATCACGTCCAGCACACCCGCCGCCACCTTGCCGCTCCCCGTCACCACTATTTTTATATTCGGCAGCCTTATATCTTCATAGCTCTTTATCACCTCCTCATAGCTGCGCAGCGCATGTGCCGCAGGCAATTCATACAGCCCCGTTTTCTTTCCATAGGCCATCAGCCCGTTATGCGCACCCACTATGCCCGCAAACAGCCCAAAGCCCAGTATCCTTTGCTCATCACTATGCGTCAGGCATTCGTAGTCTATCATGCGTATCTTCTTTTCTATCAGCGCATGCATCAGCTGCTGGTTATAGGGCTGCTTCTTCTTGGTATGGCTGAAGAACAGATAGGTCTTCCCCGCCATCAGCTTGTCCACAGGCACCTCCTTTATGCCCATCAGTATGTCACAACCGCTCAGGTCATCGCTCAGCGTTATTCCTGCCGCTGTGTAGTCCGCATCTGTGTAGCATCTGTCCGGGCTGGGCTCTACCAGTATCTTTACATTATATTCCTTTTGCAGCTCCGTGCATTGCTCCGGCGTCAGGGCCACCCTATTGTCTGCCGGTATCTTCCTTTCCCTTATCAGTCCTATGCTCGTCATGTTTGCCTATTTTTGTATCAAATATAAGCTACTCATTTTTTAGCCATGGTCAACTATTTCCAGCTCTACGCATTGCCCGAAACCTTTCACCCCACCATTGCCGCCGTTAAGGTGAAGTTTTACGAGCTCAGTCGTACATGGCACCCCGATCGTTTTGCGCAAGCTGATGCGGATGCTCAGGCCGAGGCCCTGCGCATGGCCGCCCTCAATAACGAGGCCTACAAAACCCTTAGCAATCCCGATGCGCTGATGGCCTATATACTAAAGCTGCATGGCATGCTGGAGGAGGAAGAGAAATACAACCTGCCCGCCGACTTCCTGATGGATATGATGGAGCTGAACGAGCTTATCAGCGAGTACGAGATGGATAGCATCAATGAAGATGCAAAGACAGAAGCCACGGAGATAATGGAAAGTGAGTTCCGTGAATGGGACCTGGAGGTAGCACCCCTCACCCAACGCTTCAACGAAGGTGAACATACAGAGGCCCTGCTTGCAGAGATAAAAGATTACTATTTCCGACGCAAATATCTGTTGCGCATTCAGGAAAGAATTGCTACATTTGCCACCCCTAAATAAGGGAATAATACCAAAACAAAGTGCCCGCCGCCCGGATGGCGGAATTGGTAGACGCGCTAGACTCAAAATCTGGTTATCGCAAGGTAGTGCAGGTTCGATTCCTGTTCCGGGCACAATGAAAGCGCGAAAGTGCGTAGAGCGAAAGTGCGAAGGCAAGCACTTTCGCTCTTTCATTTCCTCCGCTCTCTTTCTGTTTCTTCGCTCTAAATTCTCCTCAACCCTGAACTCTTTCCACTCTCTCCCTGTTTCTTCGCTCTCTTTTCATTCCCTCCGTTCTCTTTTCATTCCCTCCGCTCTCCCCCTGTTTCTTCGCTCTGAATCTCCCTCCCAAAAATCCTCCGCTCTCTTCCTGTTTCTTCGCTCTAAAATTTGCTTCTCTTTCTCTATATTTATCCCCATGTTCCCCTATGAAAACCTCGAAGTGTACAAGAAGGCGTACACTACAAACCAAACCGTCTATCGCTTATTAAAAGGCAATAAAGCCATTCCCCGCTTTGCAAGAGATCAGCTAGGCAGAGCAAGCCTTAGCATAATGCTCAACATAGCCGAAGGCAGCGCCAAATTCAGCAAAAGAGATAGGAAGAACTTTTACATTGTCGCCAGAGGCTCTGCATTTGAATGTGCATCCCTAATCAACTTCTTAAACGACGAAGGCGAAATAAATGACGAATTAAAATCAGAATTATCTACCTCATACGAAGAAATTTCAAGAATGTTATTTGCAATGATTAAAAATCTCGAAGAGTAGTCAACTTACAATCTCAACAGTTAGAGGCCTTACTTAAAATATCAAATAGATGCAAGGTCTGCTCGTCCTCAATGGGACGGGCAAAACCTATTCTCAAAACGTTCACCGAAAGCCCGAATTTCAAATTATTTGATGCAGCTATTGCATGAATCATATCTGTTGAGAAAAACAATGCTGCCCTGCTTATGTCAGCCGCCCAAATTGAATATCTGCCGCTAAGGCTGTTATCCAAATTATGTTTTCGATTGAAAAAAGCATTTATATGATTAACGAAATGACTGATAGTCTCATCCCTGGGCTCAAGATAGATTTCGCCATATTTATCAGAATCAATTTTTGCAATGCCTAACAAACAATAGTCAGTTCCATGACCAGTGTGTCGGCCACCAGATATATCATGATCAATAGCGACATGCGCCACATGAAAAGTGCTGTTGTTGGCTTTAACTGCAAAAACGTTCTTCAACGTAATCGTAAGGTTACTGGCATTTATAAAAAACGGGAACAGATCGTCATATATTTCACTAAGGGTTGTCTTATCCTCAATTAGCAATACTGACGAAGCTATATTAGACAAGGTACGATATGACGAAATTAAAATATCCGCAGTTACATCATCCAGTCCTAAAGTGTCTATCTCAACCATTTCTTAAAATTAGCTGTTTTTGCTATGCGTGTTTGCTTACTTTGATTACGCATCAAACCAACAGGCAATGTAATCATGAGATTGGCATAATGCTACGTGGTGGAATGCTACGCCGAACGGAAGAAGCCAATTATCATATTATGTGTGTTTAGCTAGCTTACTTTTGTAAAAAATATTATATTTTCCAGTATTTTCACAATAAACCACACCATTATGTTTAATAACCAAGGCTCCCAATGGCGCAAATGGGATTTGCATGTTCATACCCCTCTTTCTTTATGTTCTGATTATGGTGGAAACACAAAAGAGGTATGGAAAAGATTTTTTGACAAGCTTGAAAACCTTTCGCCTTATATTAAAGTCTTAGGAATTAATGATTATTTATTCCTTGATGGATATAAAAAAATTTTAGAATATAAACAAAGTGACGGACTTAAAAATATCGAGTTATTATTACCTGTCATTGAATTTCGCTTGAAAGAATTTGTGGGCAGCAAAGAATTAAACAGATTAAATTATCATATCATTTTTGCAGATTCAAGCCTATTATCAATAGAACAAATAGAATCCCATTTTCTATCTGGTTTAAAAGGAAAAGCAAATTTAAATCCTGAGTTACCATCAGCTTGTACCTGGGCAGGTGTAGTCTCCCGAGAATCACTTATTGATTTGGGCAAAGCCATCTTTAATTCAACTCCAGAATCCAAAAAAGAAACAGTCAACTTCAATCCTTTAGAAATTGGGTTTAATAACATTAATTTTGAATTGTCTAAAATTGAACAGTTACTTGGCGAAAATGGCGAACCAAATATTTATTTAAAAGATAAATATTACAAAGCAATTGGGAAAGCCGAATGGGAAGATTTTAGATGGGATGGAAGTCCCAACGACAAGAAAACCGTCATAAATAAATCCCATTTTGTATTTACAGCCTCTCCAACTATTGAAATTGCTCAAAATGGTCTTGCTTCGTTAAAAAAACAGTTAGTAAACCACCGTTTGATGCATTGTAGCGATGCTCATTCATTTGCAAAAGAAGAAAATAAAACACAGCCCAAGGAGTTGGGACATTGTTTCACATGGGCAAAAGCTAACCCAACTTTTGAAGGATTAAGGGAAATTCAATATGAATATGATTTACGTGTTCATATTCAAGAAACCGAGCCAAATCCTAAAATACCTTATGAAGTCATTAAAGAAGTTCGCTTTATAACGAATGATTTTAGTAACAAAATTTTTACTACTGAACCAATAAAATTAAATGCCGATTTAAATGTAGTCATTGGCGGAAAATCATCAGGCAAATCGTTATTGTTATACCACATTGCTAATACTATAGATCCCAAACAAGTTTTAAAAAAGGAGGATGGTACTGATGATAAGAAAAAAGAAGACAAGTATGCTTTTAAAAAGCGTCAAATTGACTTTGAAGTTACTTGGGCTAACGGAACTAAACAATTGCTTTCGCAAAACTCCAACGATAGTATAACGAACTTCTCTATCCTTTATATACCTCAAGCTTATATTCAAAGGTTAGCTGATACCGAAGGTAAAAAAACCAGAAAAGAGGTTGGTAAAATTATACGCGAGATCTTAAAACAGAAGCAAGAAGCAAGTGATGATTACAATCAATTTCTGACGGAAGTTAAACGGCTTGACACGACACGTGAAAATTTGATTTCACAGTATGTGACAACTCTAGATATCTATGAAACAGGATTAGAAAATATAAAAAATGTTGGAAATAAAGATGCTATTAATGCATATATCACGGAGCTAAAAAATCAAATTCGCGAATTAAAACAAAATTCAGAAGTTACTGAAGCTATGCAGATCGAATATGATAAGTTAAGAGCCGATGTTCAATTATTAAACTCTGAACTGCATACACTAAAAAATGATAGAGGAAAAACTGAAGGGTTTAAATACAATTTCCAAAATCTAATAAATGAACTAGTTACATTAAAAAAGCAAAGCATTGCAGAAATTCAAAATGAAGAGGTTCAAACGGGATTAGAAGAATTACTGAAGGATATTGAGCTATTGCCTGATATCATTTCTAAAATCGAATTAGGTTTTTTACATGGTGAAAGCGGAATAATAAGCAAAAAAGAAAAAGAAGTTAATCAAAAAATTGAAGATAATAATAGCCGTTTGAAGCCCATTGCCGAAAAATTTAATGGAAAAGAGGAAATTGAAAGGATTGAACAACAAATTCTGGATGAAATAGCCAAACTTGACAAAATCAACTCTTACGAAGCTGAAATTCAAATAAAGAAACAGCAGAACGATGAAGCTAAAAGGAAATTATTGGATGAATACAGGCTAACATTCAAGCAATATACTTCAATAGTTGAGAAGCTAAATGCTCGAGGAAAGGAAATCCCCGAATTAATTCTTAACGGAACCACTAAATTTTACACAAATAGATTTTATGCACGCTTAGAAGAATTGATAAACAATAAGCAGTCAAGCTGGCTTTTTGACGATAATATTTTGTTTGAAGAAGATAAAGACATAAATGACATACCAAACATAAATAGCCTTACCGAAAATTTAGAAAAGCTTTTCAATTTTGTGATTGACGATTCTATAGTTTTGAAAAAGGGCGTTACAAAAAAAGATGTAATTAATGCTCTTTTTAAAGATGACTTTTTTGACTATTGGGAAATAAAATCAGGAAACGATGAAATCGCGGATATGTCTCCAGGGAAAGCTGGTTTAGTTTTATTAAAATTGCTTATCGAATTAAGTGATTCAAAGTGTCCAATTCTGATAGACCAACCTGAAGACAACTTGGATAATCGTTCAATTTATTCTGATTTGGTTCAATACATTCGTAATAAAAAATCTCTACGACAATTTATAGTTGTAACCCATAACCCGAATATTGTAGTTGGCGCAGACGCCGACAATGTAATTGTAGCAAACCAGAACGATCAGGATCCTTCTCGTAAGAATGCAAACTTCCAATTTGATTACATTTCTGGCGCACTTGAATTCAGCTTTTCCAAAAAAGATAATCCAGAAAATATTCTTACAAGCATGGGCATACGAGAACATGTTACAGAAATTTTAGAAGGAGGAAAAGAAGCCTTCCAAAAGCGTGAATCTAAATATCGATACAATAACGTTTAACTGAGTGCAAGCTTAACCCCTCTGGTTCAAGCGTCCTCGCTTGAACCCCTACTCGTCCTCGTTTGCAACGAGGATGCCAAGGTCCGGCGTTTGCACGCCATACATAACATACGCAAACCAGCCCAGTTCGGTATAATACGTCATTATATCGCATCGCAATCAATCTTCCGGTTATTTTATATATAGCTTTAAGATTATTATTGGTTCACCCACTGGTTCAAGCGTCCTCGCTTGAACCTCAAATTGCCTGAAGGCAAATAAGTCACAACTACCTTGTCTCATCAGCTCTTCCGCATTTGCAATCCCGGCATAAAGCCGCTTTTACATCTTTATTTTTTCATTTCTAATTTGAAGAAAATTACCCTTTATTTTTACCTGCGCTAAAAAGGGTTTGAATCTCAAAATATAAACCATGATAAAAGCTTATCTCTTATATACAGGTGAAGATGGTAATTCTCATGTTAAAGCCGGAAGCATTAATGAAGGCGCACTAATAATGACAGATCATGCACGATTTTCGGAAACAGCGCCTAACGCATCATTCGATTGGCATAATGCGCCTGTGCCCCAGTATGTGATTACCCTGTCCGGAATATTGGAATTCAGCACTAAAACCGGTGAGGTCTTTACACTACACCCTGGCGAGGTTCTGATAGCAACGGATTGTACTGGCACAGGTCATAAATGGCGTTTGATAAACGATGAGCCCTGGAAGCGGATATATATAATTTACAAAGAAGGTGAAGACATTCAGTTTACACCTGATGAAACAATAGCTACCAGGAATAATAACAATAACTAAAAAAACAAACGAATTGAATATTATAAAACAAACATCTACTCAGCGCGCATTAGTACTTGGTGGTGGCGGAGCGGCCGGTAACGCATGGCTCATCGGCGTTATCGCCGGATTGTTTGATGCCGGCCTGGATGTGACCAGGGCAGATCTCATCATCGGCACCTCGGCAGGATCTACAGCTGCTGTTCAAATTACCGGCGCGAGCCCGGCCCAGCTGCTTGCAAACATCCTTTCTGCTGCACCTCCGCAACAAGCAACCGGGGCTGGCAACGGACGAATTCCAGGCGCACCCGCAGACCATTTGGAGCGAACAAACCGAATTATAAGCACCGCAGAGAATGCTGCTGATATGCGCCGCAAAATGGGCGCAGTGGCGCTGGAAATGAATGGAGCATCAGATGCTGCTGTACAGCGGCAGTGGCGTGCCACCGTTGCCGCACGGCTGCCTGGTCAGCACTGGCCACAAAAGCAAATACTTATCCCGGCAGTAAATGCCCGTACCGGCGAGCCCCTTGTATTCGACCGTCACAGTGGAGTTGACCTGGCAGATGCCGTTGCCGCAAGCTGTGCCGGTGGCTTTGCCTACACCATTGGCAACGAGCAATACTTTGACGGCGGCTACCGCGCCGATGTGAATGCTGACCTGGCAGCAGGCTATGAACGGGTGCTGATAATTCCCCCTTTCGGCGACAAAACAAGAAAGCCGCTGGAATGGGGACTTCATGTCGTAGCACAGACCGCTGAACTACGCGCAGCTGGCAGCAGGGTCGAAACCATCTTCCCTGATAGTGACGCACAAAAAGTAATGGGCCTGGGCATGAATCGTATGGACCTGTCAACGCGTCGCCCCTCTGCTCAGGCGGGTTACAACCAGGGCAAGGCGCTTGCCGGCCAGCTCGCAGAATTTTGGCGCTGACTCACATAACAACCAGCAGCTACAGTTGTAATTTTGCTTTCCCCTTTTCAATTTGAATGTGGATATGTTTATTTGGAACCCGCATGTTAATAATAGTACCTTGCTAACTGCGCTTTACTCACAACAGAAGGCCATGCTCATTGACATACTGTAAACCCAAATCAGGATTATCTCTTAACCGTGTAAACCATTTTCAGGACGAGGCATCATTTTCAGGACGAGGCAATGTAACACGAATGTGACATTATGTAACCTTTTGTAACATTATGTAACATTTACCTAAACCCTAATAAGATAGAATTATCAAGCCTTTCAAGGCATTAGCCTTAGAAAATGTCTCAAAACAAATATTTCAGAGCTAAACAGCAGGCACCACCCTACAACCTATACCTAAACGCAAATCCCCCGCTCCTCCCGGATCAATGAAAGTGGATAAACCTAAATTAAGAAGCATTATAATACGGGCAGATAATCTTTACTGTTCATCTTTCAGGTTTAGTCTATCCTTTAAATAATCCCAACAACGAAGTCAACTTATTTTCGTCCAATGGCTTATTCATGTAACTACGTACATATGGATTACTGGTAGCTTTTTGCTCATCTTCAAAGTGCATTGAAGTAGTTAGCATCATTATTATGCAATTCCTTCTTATGTTTTCAGGAAGAGAGGTATATTCCTCCAGAAATTCAAAACCGTTCATTTCCGGCATGTTAATATCAAGGAGTATAAGATCAGGCAATTGGTCCGGATCATTTTTTTTCTCAATCAGGTATTCAAGGGCTCCTTTCGCTGAATCAATAGTTAAAACTTCTTCTGCAAAGGAGTACTTAGTCATAACTCTTTTCCCAACATACAAATCCATCTCGTTGTCATCAATAATCATTACTTTTTTCAGCATTACTCGATAAATAAAAAGTTAACAAATTAATTTTTCTCCTGATTGGGAATTACAATAATAAATGTTGTTCCTTCTCCAAATATTGACTCCATTCGAATTGTACCATGAAGCTTTTCAACTGTTTCTTTTACTATATAAAGCCCTAAGCCAGAACCAACCGATTTTTTAGAAACCCTATAGAACATATCAAATACCTTTGCCTGATTATTTTCATCTATGCCAATGCCATTATCTTTTATAATGATCGTAGTCTTATCTGCCCGGGAATCTATGTTTATTTCAACAAAAGGATTTGCAATACCCGGATTGCTATAACGAATACTATTCGATATAAGATTATTGAGTATTACACTTATTCTGCTTACATCTGAATAAAAAATGGCATGTTCATTTACATTAATCTTAATGCTAACATCCCTCGCTGAGGACGCCATGTATTTTAGATTACTTTTTATGTATTCAAGCAGGTTTACAAAATCGATTTTATCTTTTTTCAGTTCAAGCCTTGCATTCCTTGAATAGTCAAGAATATCACAAATGAATCCATCCAATCTTTTTACATTATTCTTTATTAGTTGTATATCACCTATTATTTCTTTGTCGGTAGTCTCAGCTTCTACCAGGCCTATTATTCCCAGTATCGAAGATAGTGGAGCTCTCAAATCATGCGAAACGCTATAAACGAATCTATCAAGTTCACTATTTGATTTTTTCAGTTCATCATTAGAACGTTTTAAAGCATCTTCATATTCCTTTCGTTGGGTAATATCCCTGAAATTTATTACAATGCCTTTAATAACAGGATCATCTAAAAGATTGATAACCACTCGTTCGGTCCAAATTACTGTGCCGTCTTTTTTATGTATTCTATAAATTATGGTTTTAGGCTCTCTGGAATTTCCTAAAAGACTTTTAAAAAAGATCTCTGAATCAATTCTATCTTGAAAATAAATAGAATCAAAGTTTGATTCACCTATGACGTCTTCTGCTTTAAAGCCTGTAACCCTGAATAAAGAGTCGCTTGCAAAAATGATATTAAAATTCTCGTCTATAACAACTGTTGCATCGGACGAATTTTCTATAAATGTCCGAAACCGGTATTCGCTATTTTTTAAGGCTTGTTCTGCTTCTATCTTTTTGGTTATATCAGCGGTCACTCCATCAATTCTCAATAATTCTTTGCTTTCATTTAATGTAGGCTTAATTTTAGTTTCCAACCATCTAATTCCTCCTTCTTTGTGATGGATCCTATATGTGTTTATTATAGATTCACCCATCCTCATCTTTGAGTCATTAGCCCAAACTTCCTGCTTATCGTCTTCAAGTATCACGTCTAACCATAAATTTGAATTTTGCAAAAATTCTTCGGGTGTATAACCATATATATCTTTGCAAGATTGACTTATTTGAGTTAGTTTATAGTTCTTCATGTCAACGCTAAAGAATGATTCCTGCATGCTTTCAAAAAGAAGTCGCAGTTCATCATTAGCTTTTATTAAACGTTGGGCAATTTTTTTTCTCTCGGTAATATCCTGTAATGTTCCAATCATCTTAATTGCCTTCCCCGAGGTTGGCTCAATGACTACATCTGAACGCCCATGTACAGTTCTTTCAACACCATTAGCTAAAACAATACGATGCTCAATATCATATGCTTCTCCAGTTTGTAAAGATTTAGCAACTGCTGTCTGCACCATCCCGACATCATCAGGATGAACATTATCTATAAACAACTCATAACTTGCCTTTACAGCCCCCGGTTCAAAACCGAAAATGCGATACGTTTCATCAGACCAATAAAGTGCACTTTTAGATAAATTGCTAATGTCCTTAATTTCAAGTTCCCAGCTCCCAATATGTGCTATCTTCTGTGAGGCTTCGAGATGGGATGCATGCTGTATTTTTTCTTTTTCAGCAATTCTTCTCTTCCTAGTTTCATCTTTTAGTACGTTAGCTATCTGAGATAATTTGCGAAAATCGGATTCCAGGATATTATCGGCTCCTTGCGTATCGTTAATAATTGATAGCGATTCGCTTAAAGAATTATACACCGCTTTATTCTCTTCTTCCGTTTCTTTTCTAAGTTTATCATGCAGCGCTATCATTTCCATTGATGTCAATTCAATGGACCGCTCCAGCATTTTGCGATCCTTTTCATAATGATCATAGGATTCACTTATCACGTTCAGTAGGGCTTGTACATCTTCGGGAATTTCATTTGTATTTTTAATGTACTTGCCTAGTTGCCTTTGCAAAAGTCTATTCATTGCTATTCTTCTGTAAATGTTGTAATCGTCATAGTTTGGTTATGCAATTCGCATTTCATGAAGTTATGAGAAGGTGATATCTCACCATATGAATAAAAGCCTGCGATAGCTGTTTTATCACCATAATTGGCCCTGACAACTTCGACTTCTTCCTCTATTCGTTGGTCTAATACGAGTTTGCGCCCTACACAGCTTATAAGAATTGCAAGGTCGGGTGACGAGTGTTTATCTTTTTGACTGTCAACAGCCGCATTTGAGGCACCTTCTATTAATCTATCAAAATTTGCTTTCATAAGCTGAGCATAAGAACCTTTAGGCATATTCCCTGCGAATGTCAAACTCTTCGCCTGCTCATCTATATCAAGAATAGTTCTTACCACAGGGTGATTTGAATTGGTTGTCCTTATACTTAAGGGGAATAGCAGCCCTGAACCGGGAAGATCTTTTGCATAATCACCAAGATACTTTTTATAGATATCCAAAGCTGGTTCGCCGTCTAATTCATATAAAATATTATCCTGTGATTTAGTTATTAATCTTTCTACTCCAAAAGGATCCCAACCGCCTACGCTCCCATAACCTACTTTAAGGTCAGTTCCATAAAATCCTATGGCCGCAATTCTGCCTTCAGCAGGTACTTCATTTAATCCTACAAGTGTAGTTTTAAAATGAGCGCCATCCCCGGCAAGCCCGCCCGTTATAACCGTGTCTTTAGGTAAAAATTCCTGCAATCCCAGAACCAGGTCGCTTCCATTAACCACATGGCCATCAGAAATAACAAGGATACTTTTCAGATCATCCCCATCAAACATTGAAGCTAATTTATACCCTGTCTTAAAACTTTCTTCAGCATTTTGTATTTTAACGCATGCCGTTTTTAATTTGGTTTTTTCAAAGTGAATAGCAGTTAGTGATAGCGTTTCATCATTTACATGTGTGTCAATAATTTCACCAGCAGTAGAGTTCATCAATAAATCAGCATTAGGATAATTTTTTCTTACAGTATGAAATAGAGTCTGATCTTTTAATAATGCTGTACTTCCAAAAACGAGTACCAGATTTGCTAATTCATTGTTGAATTCGGCGTTACTTATAGATTTCCAGCCTTCTGCTACTGAAAAGCTTTTTTGTTCCACATTCATAAGTAAGTTATTTATGATAGATAATTATTGTTATTTAAACATTTCCAATATCCTCGCTCATGCTAAGCATCGGAATATTAAATATTGTAATGGTTTTCCGCCAGAAATATTTACATTTTGAATATTATTGCCTGAATCAATTCGAGCAATTTTCAAAGAATTATATTTTGTTATTGTAAAAAACCGCTGTACAGAAGGACTGATATTATTTTTCATAAAGCCTAAATAGAAATCAAACAATTATTTATTGTTGACGCGGTGAGAGAGAACCAAAGAGGGTATAATTGACGGTCTTTACATATCCAGACTATCAACTACTTTAAAATTAGGTATTTATACTGATTTACATAAAAACACGCACAGATATTATATTATTTTATGCGTTTATAAATGATGCATATCGAAAAATCGAATTGTCTCAATCGCCTTTTTTTGGCCAACTGAACATATATTCACATAAGTGTATTATTTTCAAGTCAAATTATAAACTCGTGCCATTTACCAATGCAGAATATGAGTTTAAGGCATTGTTCAACAATGTAGCCATCGGTATTATTGTTACCAATGATCTCGGCGAAATTATAATGATTAACGATTTTGCCCTTTCTCAGTTCGGATATGAAGAAAAAGAAATAATAGGCAAAAAAATTGAAGTACTCATTCCCAGCCGCTACCGTGAACGCCATATACACCACCGTGAACGCTATGGCGCCAATGCCCATAGCAGGCCAATGGGCACCGGTATGGACTTATACGCAGTAAAAAAAGACGGCACGGAATTTCCCGTAGAGGTTAGTCTTAGCCCTTATATACGGGAAGCGCATCAATTTGCCGTTGCATTTATAAGTGATATTTCTGTTCGCAAGGAGTCTGAAGCGGCCCTATTGCGGTTAAATGCTGAACTTGAAAAGAAGGTGCAGGAAAGGACACAATCACTATCTGACGCTTTGAATAAGGAAAAGGAACTAAATGAGCTCAAGTCCCGTTTTGTGTCTATGGCATCACATGAATTTCGGACGCCGCTTAGCACCATACTTTCATCGGCCTATTTAGTGTCAAAATATCAAACAAGCGAGGAGCAACCGAAGCGTGACAAGCATATACAACGCATTGTGTCGTCGGTAAATATGCTGAATGATATTCTGAACGATTTTCTGTCAGTTGGAAAAATAGAAGAAGGCCGTATACAAGTGCGGTTCGGCGATGAAAAAGTTGAAGAAACTATAAGGCAACAAATAAATGAGCTGCAAACAATATTAAAGAAAGGACAAAAGATCTACTATACACATACAGGTAAAGAAACTGCCTGGCTGGATGTTTCACTGCTAAAGCATATACTCATTAATCTTGTATCAAACGCTATTAAATTTTCCCCGGAAAATTCGCAGATAACGATCCGGACTGAAAATAACGAAAATAGCCTGCATTTAGCCGTCAGGGATTCAGGTGTAGGGATATCGAAGACAGACCAGGAACATTTATTTGAACGTTTTTTTCGCGGATCGAATGTAACGAACATACAGGGAACCGGCTTAGGGCTACACATTGTTTCAAAATATGCTGAGCTGATGAATGGAGTAATTACATTTAACAGCGAAATTGACAAGGGGACAGAGTTCATTATTAATTTTAACACGTCAAACAAAGATCAATATGAAAACCATACTACTTATTGAAGACAATGAGGAGATACGGGAAAATATGAGTGAGATACTGGAACTATCTAACTATAAAGTACTGGCTGCTGTAAATGGGAAAGAAGGTGTAGCGCTGGCAATACAAAATAAACCAGACCTAATAATTTGTGACATAATGATGCCTGTGCTGGATGGCTATGGTGTAATACATATGTTGCAAAAAAACGACGAAACGCAGAACATCCCATTTATATTTCTAACAGCTAAAGCAGAGAGATCAGAAATAAGAAGAGGCATGGAACTGGGTGCTGACGATTATATAACCAAGCCGTTTAATGGTACTGAGCTGCTGAACGCGGTAGAAACGAGGTTTAGAAAATCGGAATTAATAAAAAAAGAAATTGCTGCTGGCCTGCAAGGATTGGATGACCTGGTAACAACAGTAGGCGGCAAGGATGCGCTGAAGACATTTGCTGATAACAGAGTAAGCAGCAAATTCAAGAAAAAACAAATAATATATGCTGAAGGGAACCACCCGCACAGAATGTTTTATATAGAAAAGGGGAAGGTTAAAGCATATAAAACAAATGATGATGGCAAAGACCTGGTTATTGCCTTATATAACGAAGGAGATTTCTTCGGTTATATGGCCATGCTGGAGGGCGCTACTTATAAAGAAACCACTGAAGCGCTTGAAGACACGGAAGTGGCTGTAATACCCAGGGAGGATTTTGAAAACCTTATTAATAACAATAAGGACGTAATGCAAAAATTTATAAAACTACTGGCAAACAATATAACTGAGCACGAAAATCTATTACTTAGTCTTGCTTATAATTCTTTGCGTAAGAAAGTTGCTGATGCCCTTTTAATTATTCACAACAAGTATAATGCAGGCAATACCCAGGTTCCAATAGATATTAGCCGTGAAAACCTGGCCAATATTGCGGGTACAGCAAAGGAATCAGTAATAAGGACACTTAGCGACTTTAAAGATGAAAAGATAATTGATATTAAAAACGGGGATATTGTGATATTAAATGAAAAAAAATTGCAGAATCTACTTAATTAAGAGGCCTCCGCTATGTAAGTATTAAATTGAAATTTCAGCTTACTAAATTCGTTCTCCATTTTTTCCATGTCACTTCTAAGCTTGCTTTGCCTGGCTTGCAGCTTAACAAATTCCCCATTCCGTTCAAATCCATATTCCGAAAACCGGCTCTGGTTGGCAATATCATACCGCAGCAACGCTATAACAGCGTCTTTATTTATAAACTGGTTTTGAAAATATTCTACCTGTTCAAGCATATCTCGCCTTATGTCATTTTTAATGATATCGGCTATACAGTTTTTCAAAAAAACATTCTCCTGCTGAATATAATCCAGTGTCCTTACCCAGGTTTCCCATTCTTTTTTAAAATGCCATTTCTTCGAGTTCATCATATTATATAAAGTCCTGTTGACGCAAATACTTTCAGTAAAATTACCTCAGCGGAGTTTCCGTTTAGATAATTATTGTCAATGCTATTAGTGATTATTATCAGCATCGCAAAGTATTGATTGATGTCTTTTAAAATGATGACGAACATCATCATTTCGACTTTCGCGCATCATATCTAAGCTTTCTTTATGGCAGTATTTTCGTTTTCCAATAGAACCATTATGGACAAGATAGTATATGATTCCCTGCGAACACTGAAAGAACGTATCAACAAAGATTATTATGAATTGATTAATATATTAAGCAGACATATAAGAGAATATTCTGAATATATTAAACGCAAGCAACATGAGGCCAATAGCTATGTTATTGCAAATCTGTGCGAAGAATTGACAAGTCATGTACAAGATTATATAAACAGCCGTGTGAACACTTATCTGCCTTACATTGATGAACTAACAGAAAAGGAATTAAGCGGGCATAATTGTAACAATTGTTCTGAGATATGCAATGTGCAGCATAGCGTTAAGCTCCTTGATTTCAGAACCTCTCTAAGTAAAGTAAAAAGTACATTCCAGCAATTAAAAGTGAATGTGCTGAAAGAATATAAAGAATATAGCAGGGACCTAAAAATACTAATTGATGAAATAATGCTGCTGGATGCACTTCTGAATGAACTCTTTCATATAGAGGAAGAACATCTGTTGCCCGGCATAATGAATGCGCAAAAGAACATTCATGCAAGAAACTAACAAGAGGAACACAATAATTATTAAAAAGCCAATAACGCAGGAAACTCTTTGTTATCACTGCGGAACGCCTTGTATTACCAATAATATCGCTATTGCAGACAAAATATTTTGCTGCGAAGGCTGTAAGCTTGTTTATGAGATATTAAATGAAAATGGCCTTTGCAATTACTATAAAATACAGTCTCATCCGGGCCTGTCTCAGGTAAAACCAATACGCAACGGAAAATATGCCTATTTGGACAATGAAGATGTAGCAAAGCAGCTGTACAGTTTTACAGACGGGATACATACAATCATTACCTTTTATATACCAGGTGTTCATTGCAGTTCCTGCATGTGGCTGTTGGAGCATTTACATACAATAAATGAAGACATTACTGAAAGCAGGTTGAATTTTACTACAAAGGAAATAACTATTCACTTTTTAAAAAGTAAGATTACAATAAGACAAATAGTAGAGCTGCTAACAACAATAGGGTATGAACCCTATATAAGTCTTGATGATACGGTTAAAAAAAAGATTAAAAACTATAATAAGCAACGTATCTATAAGTTGGGGGTTGCGGGCTTCTGCTTCGGGAATATAATGATGATGAGCTTCCCGGAATACTTTTCGAGCCATATTGGAATAGAACATCAATATGCGTTGCTTTTCCGATTTCTAAATTTTGCATTGTCCATTCCCGCATTTTTTTACAGCGCTTCTGAGTTTTATATATCTGCGTGGAAAGGTTTAAAGCAAAAGATATTGAATATTGATGCACCTATAACACTGGCATTAATCATTACATACGTCAGAAGTATATACGAAATAGCAACGGATACAGGAAGTGGGTATTTTGATAGTATGTCAGGCGTTATATTTTTTATGCTTGTGGGACGCGTAGTTCAGGAACGCACTTATAGATCTATTTCATTTCACAGAGATTACAAGTCGTATTTTCCAATAGCTGTCAATGTTGTGGGCGCAAATGGGTTAGAAAGTAAGAATCTAAACGACCTAAAGGAAAAAGATGTAGTGCAGTTATACAATAATGAGATAATACCTGCAGATGCAGTAGTAATAAAGGGAGATGCTAAAATAGACTACAGCTTTGTAACCGGCGAAAGTGAACCTGTGAGCATAAAAACCGGAGAAATGTTATATGCGGGAGGCAAACAAGTGGGTGAAATGCTTACAATTCAAATTCTGAAACCTGTAGCCGGCAGCTATTTAACTTCACTTTGGAACCATTATGCATTTTCAAAAAATAAAGCAGAACAGAATAATAAAGAAAGTAGTATACAGATATTAAGCAGATATTTTACATACATACTTTTCATTTTGGTGGGCATCACTGCTATATATTGGGCCATATACGACAGCAGTAAGATATTGCCCAGTGTGTCTGCAATGCTAATTGTAGCATGTCCATGTGCATTACTATTAGCATCTACTTTTACTAATGGAAATCTATTACGTGTACTTAGTGACAATGGATTATTTCTTCGAGATGCATCTGTAATAGAGCAAATTGGTAAAATAGATAAGATCGTTTTTGATAAAACAGGCACACTAACACGTGGCGGAAGCCAGTTAAGAGCGGCAGGACACCAATTGAATGATGAGGAAAAGAGTTGGCTATATACAGTAGTAAAATCAAGCCGGCACCCTTATAGCCAAGCGTTAAAGGAGTTTCTAAATAACAAGCATACGGTAATTTTAGACGCGTGGCATGAGCTTGCGGGCAACGGTATAGAAGCAAAAGTAGGTAGCAACTATATTCAGGTAGGATCTGCGGAATTTGTTGGCGTGAGCGCAATAGAAAACAACAAGGCTCCTGTATATGCCCGAATAAATAGTAACGTGACCGCATTCTATTTGCAACCGGTATTTCGAGATGCAATACCGGCCATTATGCCGAAACTAAAAGAGCGTTACAACTTATCGCTGTTATCGGGGGATAATAACAGGCAAAAAAACGCGCTGCAAAAATTATTTGGAAATGATAGCGAGTTGCTTTTTGAACAAAAACCAATAGATAAGCTTAATTATATTGAAACATTGCAGCATAATGGGCATAAAGTAATGATGCTGGGAGATGGGCTAAACGATGCAGGAGCACTGCAGCAAAGCAATGTTGGCATAACTCTGGCTGACGACATAAACAACTTCACACCATCATGCGATGCTATATTAGACGCAAATGCGTTTGGCAAATTCCCTTCATTACTAAGGCTGACAAAAGCAGGAAAATTCATCATTGCCTTCAGTTTTATCATTTCGATTATTTATAATGTTGCAGGATTATTCATATCTATTCAAGGGAAAATGAGCCCCATGATAGCAGCGATACTTATGCCCATCAGCACGCTAAGTATAGTCCTAATAACTACCGGCGTAAGCAGCTTAACCGCATTGTACCTGCAACTATCGCTTAAAGCCAAAAGCAGGCAATAGCAAATGCGAAAAACATGATAAAGATCATCTTTTTATCTGAGAGTCATCATAGTGTAAACTTCAAGGCAAAAGTAGTTTTGACGAACAAAATATTTCTGCCATGGCTGTCTTATATATTCTTGTGCTTGCCAGTATAGTAGTAGCGGCAACCTTTCTTATTGCCTTTATATGGAGTATAAAGACCAATCAATATGAAGATCAAAAGGGCGCAGCTATGCGAATGCTTTACGACAATAATGATATAGATACAGAAAATAAGTAATTATAAAAAAAGCAATTGATGCAAAATTCATCACAGTCCGAAAAACAATCTCAGGAGATAGCACAGGCGGTAAAGCTAAATTCCAGCATTGGCGAAATGGACAAGTTCTTTTATGACAATAAAATCGTAAAATGGTTCGCGTTCGCCACCATCTTCTGGGGTATAGTGGGTATGCTTGCAGGGTTATATGCCGCAGCACAGCTTGTATGGCCTGCGCTCAGTTTTAATACTGCTGCTACAACGTTTGGCCGTGTACGCCCTGTGCATACTAATGCTGTAATATTTGCATTTGTAGGCAATGGTATTTTTATGGGTGTTTACTACTCATTGCAACGCTTATGCAAATCGCGCATGTTCAGCGATAAATTAAGCAAAATACATTTCTGGGGTTGGCAGTCAATAATTGTACTGGGCGCAATTACATTGCTTGCAGGTTATACTACAGGCAAAGAGTATGCTGAACTGGAGTGGCCAATAGATATACTAATAGCTATAATATGGGTAACCTTTGGCTGGAACATGTTTGGTACAATATTGAAACGCAGAGAACGTCATTTATATGTTGCTATCTGGTTTTACATAGCAACTTTTGTAACCGTAGCTATGCTGCATATTGTAAACTCTGTGGAATTACCATATTCTGCATTAAAGTCATACTCCTGGTACGCAGGTGTACAAGACGCTTTAGTGCAATGGTGGTATGGACACAATGCCGTTGCATTTTTCCTAACTACACCCTACCTGGGGCTGATGTATTATTTCCTGCCTAAAGCAGCTAATCGCCCTGTATATTCATACCGCCTTTCAATTGTTCACTTCTGGGCACTGATCTTCCTGTATATATGGGCAGGTCCACACCATTTGTTGTATAGCTCTTTGCCTGACTGGGCACAATCTCTGGGAACTGTTTTCTCGGTAATGCTAATAGCTCCATCATGGGGTGGTATGATAAATGGCTTGCTTACACTGCGTGGCGCATGGGATAAAGTGCGGGAAGATGTGGTATTGAAATTTATGGTTGTCGCAATCACCGCATATGGTATGGCAACCTTTGAAGGCCCAATGCTAAGCCTGAAAAGTGTAAACGCGATAAGTCATTTTACTGACTGGACAATAGCACACGTGCATATAGGCGCATTGGGATGGAATGGCTTCCTGACATTTGGCATTCTTTACTGGTTGATACCTCGCATCTTTAAAACACAGTTATATTCTAATAAACTGGCTAACTGGCATTTTCTGATAGGCACTTTAGGCATAGCATTCTACGCTATTCCTATGTACTGGGCAGGCTTTATGCAAAGCCTGGCATGGAAAGAATTCACTCCTGAAGGACAATTGAAGTACCAGTTCCTTGAAACTGTACAACAAATGAAACCTTTTTATGCCATGCGTGGCATAGGCGGTACGTTCTATCTTATCGGTGCATTATTAATGACTTATAACTTATATAAAACAGTACGTTCAGGTAAGGCAGTAAATGATGAGCCTGCAGAAGCACTGCCACTAGCCAAAAACTATCAAATACATGGTAAAGAACACTGGCACCGTTGGATAGAACGCAGACCTGTTCAGTTTATGTTTTGGAGCCTGGTAGTGGTACTGGTGGGCGGAGTGGTTGAATTTGTACCAACCTTCCTCGTGAAGAGCAATATACCAACCATAGCAAGTGTAAAACCGTATACACCTCTTGAACTTCAGGGACGCGATATATATGTGAGGGAAGGCTGCTATAATTGCCATAGCCAAATGATCCGCCCTTTCAGAAGCGAAGTGGCCAGATATGGCGAATACTCTAAGGCGGGTGAATTTGTATATGACCATCCATTTCAATGGGGCAGTAAACGCACGGGACCCGACTTAGCACGTGTAGGCGGAAAATACCCGGATAGCTGGCACTTTAACCATATGTATGAGCCAGGCAGTATGTCACCAGGAACTGTGATGCCCCGCTATACCTGGCTTTTCGATAACAAACTGGATACTGCAATAACACCTGCTAAAATAAGAGCCATGCAGAAATTGGGAGTACCATACCCTATGGGGTATGATAAAGTAGCTAATAATGATCTCATGAAACAGGCGGAACAAATACAAGGCAACCTTGCAAAGGATAAAATCAATATAAAGAGCGACAGAGAGATAATAGCGTTAATAGCTTATCTGCAGCGCTTAGGGAAAGATATAAAGATGGAACAAAAAACAGCTGCAGTTCAATAAGCAGAAATTAATTGTTAAACACTCAAGTATCAGCAAAAATGAAATTTATAAACTATTTAGAAAGCATAACCGGGGTATCCATATACCCCCTGATATCCTTACTGGTTTTCTTTGTATTCTTCTCCGTGCTGACCATATGGGCTTTAAAGGCAAGCGGGAAATATATGATGGCGATGAAAAATATTCCTTTGTCAGAGGATAACGATAATAATATTAATGAATAATTATGCGTACATCGTTTGTGAAATTTTTATCAACAACTGCTTTTATGACCTTGCCCGTTATGCTATGGGCGGAAGAACCAGCTAAACTGGCAGACAAAAGTAGCTCATTCAATCCAGTACTGATAGCACTGGTTAGCCTTATGATAGTATTGTTATTTGTCATAGCTGGTCTCGGTCATGTACTGCAGCAACTTGTGTTGGCTTACAGAGATAAGGAAAGAGCTAAAAGGGACAACAATATAGCAGCCAAAAGCATTATACTGCTGCTGGCATTATCCATACCATCGTACGCAATGGCTCAGGCTGCAGTGGACACAACTACAGTAGTAAAACATGTATCGCCATCCATTAACGGCATGGCACGCACCGACTTCTATGCGCTTGTATCTTTCATAGGTTTTGAGATATTCATTATATTCTCATTCCTGCTTATCATACGGGTTATTATCAAGTTGTTGCGCGACAAGCCAGAATTGCATGCCGAAGCAAAAGCAATATTGCGACGTCGGTTTTTCGATCGCTTCAATAAATCTGTAGCAGTTGAAAGCGAGGCTGCAATACTTACCGATCATGATTACGACGGAATACGTGAGCTAGACAATGAATTGCCACCATGGTGGAAGTATGGTTTCTATGTAACTATCATAGTGGCTATAGTATATGTATGGTATTTCAACTTTGGTGGTGGCCCCAGCCAGAGAGATGAGTATATAGCAGAAATGCACAAAGCTGACGAGGAGAAAGCAGCTTATCTGGCAAAAACAGCCAATAACGTTGACGAAAACACAGTAAAACCGGTTACTGACGCCGCGGCATTAAGCGCAGCACAAAATACGTTTCAGACAATTTGCTCTGCTTGTCACGCTAAGGATGGAGGGGGCGGCGTAGGGCCCAATTTAACTGATGATTATTGGCTGCATGGGGGCAATATTAAAGATGTTTTCAAGTCGATAAAATATGGTTGGCCTGATAAGGGAATGAAAAGCTGGAAAGATGACTTTTCACCTACGCAGATTGCTGCTCTTGCTACTTATGTAAAGTCATTGCATGGTACTAAACCTTTAGCTCCAAAAGAAAAGCAAGGGGAACAATATGTAGAAGGTGGCGCTAAATCGGATGACAGTACGACGAATCAACGAAAAACAGAAGACAAAAAAGCGGCCCTTACAATTAAGGATAAGGAAGGTGACGTTTCAAAAAGCTAAGCAATGAGTAACGAAGCACAGGAAACCTCCTTCAGAGACAGAGTAGCAACTATTGACAAAGAAGGGAAAAGAGTTTGGATATTTTCTCAAAAACCGAAAGGGAAGCTATCCAATCGGCGTACATTATTTACCCTATTTTATTTGATATTATTCTTTGGTCTGCCATTTATCAAAGTGAATGGACACCCCATATTCCTTATCAACGTCCTGGAGCGTAAGTTTATCTTATTCGGCCAAATATTCTGGCCGCAGGATTTCTTCATTTTCGGCTTAGGCATGGTGGTATTTGTTGTGTTCATTACATTATTCACGGTAGTATTTGGCCGTATTTTTTGTGGTTGGATGTGTCCACAAACCATTTTCATGGAAATGGTCTTCAGGAAAATAGAGTACTGGATAGAAGGCGACAGGCCAGCACAAATGATACTCGCAAAGGAGCCATGGCATGCAAAGAAAATAATAAAGAAAAGCAGCAAGTGGATTGTATTTTGGTTGGTTAGCTTTATTATAGCCAATACATTTCTTGCCTATATAATAGGTGTAGATGAATTGGAAAAAATAATAACAGAGCCTATAAATAAACATATAGGCGGTTTTACTTCCATCTTCATATTCACATCCGTATTCTTTTTTGTTTACTTATGGTTTCGCGAGCAGGTATGTACGGTAGTATGCCCTTATGGGCGTTTACAAAGCGTATTGCTGGATAGCAATTCTATAATTGTAGCTTATGATTACGTACGTGGCGAACCAAGAGGCAAATTTAAAAAGAACCAGGACAGAGAAATCGGAGATTGTATTGACTGCGCACAGTGCGTAAAAGTCTGCCCTACAGGTATAGATATCCGTAACGGTACGCAAATGGAATGTGTGAATTGTACTGCCTGCATTGATGCCTGCAACCATATGATGGATGCTGTGGGGCTTCCGAAGGGCTTGATACGTTACGATTCCGAAAATGGTATTAAGAACGGCAAACATTCAGGGTTTACTGCCAGGATGAAGGTTTATACTGCAGTAATGTGTGCATTGCTTGGCGTATTGGCTTACTTACTGGTAAGCCGCACAGATGTAGATGTAAACATGTTGCGCACACCAGGACAGTTATATCAGCAGAATGATCACCAGATCAGTAATCTGTATAATTATAAGCTCATTAATAAAACTTACCAGGACAAAATGGTGACTTTAAAGCCTGAGAACTTTAAAGGCACCATTGAACTGGTAGGGGAAACGCAGCTAAAAATTCCTAAAGAAGGATATACATCAGGTTCAATGTTCATATACATTGACAACAAAGAAATAACTAAAAGAGCGACTAGGCTAAATATTGGAGTTTATGAAGGGGATAAGAAAATAAAGACAATCCACACAAACTTCCTAGGTCCTTTTATTGGCAATTAAAAATCACGATATTATGCAAATCAGCTGGGGAACAAAAATAGCCATATTGTATTTATCATTTGTGGCACTCATTGTTACACTTGTAGTAAGTAGTATGCATCAGAAATTCGATCTTGTTTCAAAAGACTACTATAAACAAGAGATCGAATACCAACATGTAATTGACGCCTCAAAGAACCAGGCAAACTTATCTGCACCTGTAGCTATAACAAAAACTAATAATGAAGTGCTCGTCAATTTTCCACGAGACTTTAAAAATAAAAGCATTTCAGGCACAATTCAGTTTTATTCTCCTGTAGATGCGTCAATGGATAAACAGTTTAACATTGCTGCGGTAAACAATAGCATGGCAATTAATAATAAATACCTGCGCAAGACTAATTACAAAATAAAAATAAGCTGGCAGGCGGGTAGTAAGAATTACTACCAGGAGTCTGACATTAATCTCAATTGACATGAATACACTTACCCTTACAATAGCATTATTGATGGGCTTTACAGGCAGCCTGCATTGCGCAGGAATGTGCGGGCCTATTGTATGGGTTATGCCTTTTCAATTGTTTAAAGGTTTTAAGAAAGCTGCAGGCATATTTCTTTACCATGCAGGACGAATAAGTACTTATGCATTTTTGGCGATAGTACTGCACTCGTTTCGCAATTTATTTCAGCCACAGATACAACAATATGTTTCTATTACACTCGGCGTAATACTTTTAATAATTGGTCTGGTCTATTTTATTCCTGCAAGCAAAATCAACATCGCTCTGCCTTGGGCTGACTTTGTAAAAAAACAGATCGGCCGCTTTATTGGTAAACCCGCTCTACTCCCATTATTTATTACAGGTGTTCTTAATGGCTTATTGCCTTGCGGGCTCGTGTATATGGCATTGTCAGCAGCCATCACAGCACCTACTATATCTCAGGCTGTTGTAACCATGTACGCTTTCGGCATAGGTACTTTACCAATGCTGGTTTCTTTGACACTGCTAAAAAGCAAAGCAAAATTCATGCAATTTCACCTGGCAAAAAAGCTGGTTCCGGTAATGATGTTTGCTCTTGGAAGCTTATTCGTGCTACGCGGCATGAACCTGGGTATACCTTATTTAAGCCCCAAAGTAAAAATGACAACCCAGGGTGTGAAAGCATCTTGCTGTCATAAAAATAAAAGTGAATTGAAAGTATTTAGCAATGATTGACATAAAACTGCTGCAGAAATACAATGTTCCTGTACCAAGATATACCAGTTACCCTACAGTGCCTTACTGGAAGGAACATATAGACACTAACGAATGGGAAAAGGCTTTCAGAAAACAATTTATAAAAGGAAATGCCGCGGAAGGCATAAGTCTTTATTTGCATTTACCTTTCTGCGAGTCCCTCTGTACTTATTGTGGCTGTAATAAAAAAATTACTACTAACCATAGTGTAGAAAACGTGTACATGGATGCTATTCTTAAAGAATGGCACATGTACACCAAGCTGATGGAACAAAAACCGAGATTAAGAGAATTGCATTTAGGTGGCGGGACGCCAACGTTTTTTTCACCCAAACATCTAAAACAATTACTTACTACTATTCTTGAGGATTGCGACTTGATGCCGGGCCATGACTTTAGCATTGAAGGTCATCCGAATAATACAACAATATGGCATCTGCAGACATTGTACGATCTGGGATTCAGGCGCATTAGTTATGGTGTTCAAGACAACAATCCGGAAGTTCAATACGTTATCAATCGTATTCAGCCCTTCGAAAATGTAAAACGCGCTACCCAGCAAGCAAGAGCTATAGGTTTTACCTCAGTAAACTTCGATCTTATTTATGGGTTACCACTGCAAAATGTGCCCCGCATTACTAATACAATAGAACAATGCATTACTTTGAAGCCTGATAGAGTTGCTTTTTACAGTTACGCCCATGTTCCATGGACAAGTAAGGCGCAGCGTCTGTTCGATGAACATGATCTTCCTTCAGCAGAAGAAAAAATGGAACTATACCTAACTGGTAAAAAATTATTTACTGCTGCAGGTTATTCTGACATAGGAATGGACCATTTTGCTTTACCGCACGACGATTTGTATAAAACATGGAAAAGCAATTCGCTGCACCGCAACTTTATGGGTTATACCACCCAGAAGACATCTATACTCCTTGGTCTTGGAGTATCCGCTATCAGTGATATAGGAAATGCCTTCGCGCAAAATATAAAAACGCTGCACGACTATTATACTTTAGTTGAGCAAAACACAATACCTGTACAAAAAGGTTATTTTCTCAACAGTGAAGATATCGCATTTAGGAAGTATATACTTGATATCAGTTGTCAAGGCAGGGCCATCTTTGCTACAGAGCATTTATCTATACTTGAAAAATACACCTTCCCTCAATTGCAAGATTTGGCAAGCGATGGCTTGGTAATATATAACAAATCAGGCCTGCAGGTAACCGAACTAGGTCAGCATTTCATAAGAAATATTTGCAAGGCATTTGATCTGCACTTATTAGGAAATGGCACTGTTGATTCCACATTTAGCAAGGCGATTTAGTGTATTCAATCACAAAAATATCTACCACTTTTTGATCGTGCGCTTAATCAATATACGCATAGCATCATAAGTAATGGCGATTATCAAAAGTATGACCGGCACGAAAAATGCATGGAAACCATATGAAACAAAACAAATACTGCCGGCAACACCTCCAAGAAGGAAAAATATGATGATTGCAAAGTGAAGCAAAACACGACGTCTATGCACGGTTGTAAAGTTATTTCTGGATAGCACAATCATAGAAAGATCAATACCAAGATCCGTAAACATCCCCGTAAGATGAGTTGTTCTAACTACGGAGCCAGATATCATAGACACAAGGGCATTTTGCATTCCCATTGCAAAAAGCAGACTGCCTGCAAAATATTCAGTTTCAGGCTGCGTAAGCTGTTGCCTTTTCCCTAATAATGCTACTAGCAGTACAATACAAATAATCACGAGGATAGGAGCTGTATATGCTAAAGACCTATTACGACCAATTTTACCAATATACCAGCTCGACACAAAAGCACCGGCAAGAAACAGGAGCAACCATAGACTGACTGTACGGACAGCATGCAAATTAAGCGCGGCCAGGTTAACGGCCAGAAGTGCCGCATGCCCAGTTACATTAGTCGTAAGTACAGAAAAGGCGATAAAACCTGCTGCATTAATAAAGCCTGCATTCAGACAAAGCAATACAGCAAGACGTAAATTATGGATGAATGTTCGCTTTTCACCAGTATGACGCAGCATGTTGCAAAAATCAATATTTTAATTGACTTTATCACAAAATACATCATCGCCATATAAAATTATGAGTGCATTACTCATTAACCTATAATGGTATTCTACAACAAAGTGTAACATTTTCACCTTTTGGCATAAGATGATGAAGATTATAGTAAAAAGGGGATAAAAGACTTCTTTTATGACTTAGGTCATATTTTATGCTGTCAATAAGAGAGAGTTTTGAGCTGCAAAAATTACTCAACATTAAAGCAGCAAAAACATATGAATCGAAAACAGTTCTTACTAGTAATTGCAATAATAAGTGCATTTATCTATAGTTGCGGATCAAATCAACAACAACCAGCCGGTTATTCACCCTCAAATGCAACATTAAAAGAGCCAGGAGACAGCACTGGCGTAGCGGTTACAACAGATGACTCCAAGGGCAAAGGGAAATTTAGCGATATAAAGCTTTCGCATCCTTTAGACCAGAAAATGCTTGCAGCAGGCAAAACAATTTATGATGTAAAATGCAATGCCTGTCACAAACTTACCGACGAAAAACTTGTTGGACCAGGTTGGAAAGGAGTTACAGATAGGAGAAAACCTGAGTGGATCATGAATTTCGTTACCAATACGGATGAGATGATAGACAAAGATCCCGCCGCACAAGCAATGCTTGAAAAATGTATGGTGCGCATGCCCAATCAACATTTAAGCGATGAGGATGCCCGCGATATCCTCGAATTCATGAGGAACAACGATGGAAAGAACTAATTGATCACACATACAATCTTTTTATGAAACCATTATTATTATTACTTGGCTCAGCTGTCGCAATAGCATCCATGCAGAGCTGTAAAATGAAAAGTGCTGAGACTGCAATTACAGGAGATGCCGCCTCCAAAACATACGTTGCCCCAGGCAAGTACGATGAATTTTACAATTTCGTATCGGGTGGTTTTAACGGCCAGGTGTCTGTATATGGCCTTCCTTCAGGCCGTTTACTTAAGCTGATACCTGTATTTTCTGTATTTCCTGAAAATGGCTATGGTTACAGTGAAGAAACTAAAGCTATGCTTAATACCACAAATGGCCTGATACCATGGGATGATGAACACCACCTTGACTTGTCTCAAACAAATGGAGAACAGGACGGCCGCTGGCTGTTTGCAAATGCCAACAATACACCTCGTGTAGCAAGAATTGATTTGACTACAATGAAAACCGTTGAAATCATTCAAATACCTAACAGCGCAGGTAACCATTCATCTCCGTTCATTACAGAAAACACGGAATATGTAGTAGCCGGAACAAGGTTCTCCGTGCCTTTAGGTAGTGAAGATGTTCCTATCAGCTCGTTCAAACAGAACTTTCATAGCACCGCATCATTTATCAGTGTAGATAAAAATACCGGCCATATGAACATTGCGTTCCAGATAGTATTACCAGGCATGAACCTTGACCTGAGCCATGCGGGCAAAGGACCATCACACGACTGGTTTTTCTTTTCTTCTTACAATACGGAACAGGCATATACTTTGCTTGAAGTAAACGCGTCTCAGAAAGACAAAGACTTTATAGTAGCTGTTAACTGGAAAAAAGCAGAAGAATATGCCAAAGCAGGTAAAGGAAAGAGAGTGCCAGCAGAATACGCTCATAACACATACGACGAAGACAAACAAACAGCCAGTTCTGTAATAGAAAAGGATGTACTATTGCTTGATCCTAAAGATTGTCCGGACATGGTGTATATGATACCGTGCCCTAAATCTCCTCACGGATGCGATGTCGATCCTACCGGTGAGTACATAGTTGGCAGTGGTAAACTTGCTGCACTTATCCCCGTATTCTCTTTCACAAAAATGACTCAGGCTATTCAGAATAAACAGTTTGAAGGTGATTTCTACGGCATCCCGGTTATAAAATATGAAGCAGCCCTGCATGGTGAAGTTCAAAAGCCAGGTTTAGGCCCATTGCATACTGAATTTGACGGGAAAGGAAATGCATATACCTCAATGTTCCTTTCTTCTGAGGTAGTAAAATGGCGGCTAAGCGATCTGAAAGTACTCGATCGCGCCCCTACGTATTACTCCGTAGGACACTTAATGGTGCCTGGCGGTGACACCAGGAAACCTTGGGGTAAGTACCTGGTGGCGTATAACAAAATAACAAAAGACCGCTTCCTACCAACAGGTCCCGAGCTGGCACAATCCGCCCAGTTGTACGATATATCAGGCGATAAAATGCAACTAATTCTTGATTATCCGACCATTGGAGAACCTCACTACGGTCAGGCATGCCCAGCCAGTCTGATAAAAGATAAACAAGTAAAATATTATGACATCAATAAGAACCACAACGCATTTGTAAGCATGGGTGAAAAGAAGACAAATGTGGTGCGGAAAGGTAACAGAGTAGATGTATATATGACAGCTATCAGATCGCACCTGGTGCCTGATAATATTGAAGGCGTATATGTAGGGGATGATGTCTATTTCCACGTTACCAATCTGGAACAGGACTGGGATATACCCCATGGGTTTGCAATCAAAAATTCAACCAGTGCAGATTTGTTGGTGATGCCTGGTGAAACGCTTACTATGAAGTTCACACCTCAAAAACAAGGAATATATCCATTCTATTGTACTGACTTCTGCTCTGCTCTACACCAGGAAATGTCTGGTTACTTAAGAGTGTCTGCTAAAGGAAGTAATGTGCCATTAAAATTCGGAACAGGAGTGGTTGCAGAAGACGCAAGCGCAAAAAAATAATAACAACCTTAATGACGTACCGCTTGATATGCGGTACGTCATTATTATTTCGCAAGGTCATGAAAAAATTAAGTAAAGCAGGAAAGGTAAGTATTGTAGCCATTATTCTTTTCTTAGGTACTCTCTGGTTTTTCCCTATGTGGAGAATAGACTTGAGGGCGCCTCAATATCCCGGTGGCTTGTCCATGCAGATATGGATCAACAATCTTAAGGGCGATGTGCCTATCATAAATGGGTTGAATCATTATATAGGCATGAAGAACATTAATCAAAAAGACTTCCCTGAATTTATATTTCTGCCCGTCACTATGCTAATATTTATGGGCCTGGGCATATTAGTATTAATATTCAATAAAAAGGTTTTATACTACATCTGGACATTGACTTTTATGTTCATAGGCTTTTTCTCATTTTATGATTTCTATAAATGGGAATATAATTATGGTCACAACCTGGATCCACACGCACCTATACAGGTACCCGGCATGTCATACCAACCGCCTATATTAGGCTACAAAAAACTGTTAAACTTTGAGGTACTATCTCAACCCGATGTTGCAGGATGGTTTTACATAGCTGCAGGAGTGATGCTATTATCTATATCAATTTATGAATGGAGGACGTCTAAATGAAAACGCCATTAACTATCCTTTGTTATATATGCATAGTGTGTCTATTCTCCTGCAAGCCGACCTTTGATCCTATTGATTATGGGCACGATGCATGCATGCATTGCCGAATGACAATCATTGATAAACGTTTTGCCGCGGAAATTTTAACAGACAAAGGGAAGGCTTATAAATTTGATGACTTAGGTTGTTTATTGAAATACATGAGCGAAAACAGCCTACAGCAACCAAATGCCAAAATCTTTGTAGCAAATTACGCCGCTCCGGCTAACAACTTTTTAGATGCACACACAGCTATCTATATACATAGTGAACTATTAAAGACTCCAATGAATGGAAATTATGCGGCATTTGAAACTGAGCAAAGGGCAATAATACCGGGGAGCACAACAATCAACCTATTGAAATGGAACGATCTGAAATAACATGAAAAAGTCATTGGTAATAATAGCTCTTGGCATTAGTATTTCTGGCAGTGCAGCAACCATTAAAGTATCACCTGGTGCAAATACCATACATCAAGCCATAAATAAAGCGCATGTTGGAGATACTATATTAATAGAAAAAGGGTTCTACAAAGAACATGATATTGTTATTAATAAAAGGTTATCTATAATAGGTAAAGATTTTCCCGTAGTAGATGCCGGTAATAAATACCAGGCCATTATCATAAATGCAGATTCCACAATTGTGCAGGGTATTCAGGTACAAAATATCGGCAATGTCAGCATGATAGATATGGCTGGGATACGAATAGTAAATGCAAAGTATGTTACAGTTAAAAATAACCGGCTAATTGATAACACTTTCGGCGTTTACCTTCAAAGTGCCTCTTATTGCAGCGTTCTAAACAATACCATTCATTCAAATAATAAAGATGAAATGAATGGCGGAAACGGTGTACATGCATGGCATTGTGATAACTTACTTATAAAAAACAATAACATCTCAGGGCATAGGGACGGCATATATTTTGAGTTTGTAACTAACACTTCAATTATTGGCAATTATTCTCATAGAAATGCCCGGTATGGATTGCATTTCATGTTTTCAAATAACGATACTTATACCCAAAATACATTTATGGATAATGGCGCGGGTGTCGCAGTCATGTATTCAAAAAAGGTATTTATGCAAAACAATGCTTTTCTCCATAACTGGGGAGATGCTTCCTACGGCTTACTTTTAAAGGAAATATCCGACAGCCGCATTGAGCACAATAAATTTATAAAGAACACAGTAGGCATACACATGGAGACTACCACCAATGTAGATGTAAAAGAAAATCTTTTTCAGGACAATGGTTGGGCTTTGCGTGTTCAGGCCAGTTGCAGTGGAGGCAATTTTATTAAAAATAATTTTATTGGAAACTCTTTCGATGTAGCTACCAATGGCAGCATGGTTTTGAATCAATTTGATCATAACTATTGGGATAAATATGATGGCTATGATCTGAATAAGAATAATATAGGGGATGTGCCTTATTATCCTGTAAGTGTTTATTCTGTTGTAACTGAAAAGATACCTCCGGCAATGATATTATACCATAGCTTGATGACAGATGTAATGGAACAGGTGGAAAAAGTATTACCAACTTTAATACCGGACAAACTAAGAGATAACTATCCACTAATGAAAAAGCTAAAATTATGATTACAATTGAGCAGTTAACCAAGTCATACAAGAAATTCAAAGCCTTAGATAATATTAATCTAAAGTTTGACCGCGGACAAGCTATTTCATTATTAGGGCCAAATGGGTCGGGCAAAACAACACTTATAAAATCAATATTAGGCTTGGTGATACCTGAAAGGGGAACAATAAAAATTAATGATGTTAACATTAATAAAAATTGGGAATACCGGTCTCACATCGGTTATATGCCTCAGATAGGCAGGTATCCTGAAAATATGACGATTGCCCAGGTAATAAAAATGCTAAAGGAAATACGGAAGGATTGCCACCGATATGATGAAGAGTTAATAGAACGTTTTAAGCTGCCTGAATACCAGGACAAAACCATGAGCAGCCTTTCCGGGGGCACTCGTCAAAAAGTAAGTGCCTGCCTTGCTTTTCTCTTTTCTCCAGATATTTTTATTATGGATGAACCTACTGCAGGTCTTGATCCTGTATCCAGTGAAATATTAAAAGAGAAAATAGCCAGAGAATGTGCAAATGGAAAGTTGATATTAATTACCTCTCATGTACTTAGCGACCTGGAAGAAATAGCAACTCACGTTGTGTATTTACAAGATGGCAAACTAAAATTTTACAATACCATCGACGAATTAAGATATTTAACGGGCGAGGAAAAATTAAACAAAGTAATTGCTTCAATTATGCAAAATGAATCACCGGCAAAAGCTGTAAGAATATGAAAACAATAGTAAAGTACGTACTGCTCGATCTTTTAAAGAATAAGACAGTACTTGTTTATACTTTTATACTGGCGGCTATATCTGTTAGTGTTTTAGCTACCGGCGACAATACGTCCAAGGGATTATTGAGCATCCTGAATATTACACTATTGTTTGTTCCCATAGTCAGCATGCTGTTTTCTACTATCTATTTTTTTAATTCAGTAGAATTTACAGAATTGTTGCTGGCACAGCCAATAAAAAGAAAAACGATGTTGCTGGCTGAATATATTGGTGTAGCTTTTGCATTGGGTATTGCCTATCTTATTGGCGTAGGAATACCAGTTTGTCTATTCAGTTACGAGCTGGCATCACTAACACTTATACTTAGCGGGCTTTTTCTTACCCTCATATTTTCAGCATTGGCGCTCTTAATATATGTATTATTTAAGGATAAAACCAAAGGTATAGGTGCGGCCATCATTATTACATTGTTTTTTACACTTCTATTTGATGGCCTCCTTCTTTCGTTTATTTTTTCTTTCAGCGACTACCCTATCGACAAGCCACTGCTCGGTATAATATCACTAAATCCTGTTGATCTTGCACGTATATTGGTATTGCTAAAACTGGACGTTGCTGTGATGATGGGTTACTCCGGTGCTTTGTTCAAGCAATTTCTTGGTTCTGCAACTGGCAGCATTTACACTATATGCTGCATGTCATTCTGGGTGGCCATACCTATACTAATGTCTGCCAGAATATTTAAAAAGAAAGATTTATAAAAGCAGGGCTGAAGATCTACTTCAGCCCTGTGTTCAATTAAAGCCTGCCTTCCGCCTCAACTGCCTTTGGGAACAGGATATTATTTTCCAGATGAATGTGTAAATGAAGATCGTTTTCGAATTCTTCTAGTTTTCTGTATAGCAGGGCATAGCTATTACATGCATCAGCTGGCAATGTATAATTGCTTGTCAGGGTTCTTATTTCCTTAGACAGTCCTGCAACTATATCGTGGTCATGTTCCATAACAGCTACCGGCTGCTGTACAGAATTAAACGCCCTGGGCATATTATTCCCATTTTCAAGGCTAATTTCTATTTGTTTTACATATGGGAATAGTATGGTTTCCTCTTTCTTCATATGCACTTTTAATTCGCATAGCATTTCATCTATAACGTTTCTGATCTTAATAAGCTCTGGATGCTTTTCTCCGTGATGATCTGCTATTTTCAAACTAAGCTCTGAAAGCATTGGAGTATTTTCTTTCACATAGGCGTGATGCACATTTACTATATAATCTGCAAGAAAAGATAAGCTCCAGCTATTAAAGTCGTGCGATGAAGAAAATGTTTGTGTATCTGACACACCATCCAATGCCTTCCTCACATCCGAGACATTCAAACCCTTTTCCGTACAGGCATCTTCAAGGCTTTTTTTGCCACCACAACAAAAGTCCATTCCAAGTTTTTTAAAAACTTCTGCTTTTCGCAAATCCTTGCTTACTATTTCCCCAAGTGTTTCAGGCTGAGCTCCGGTTGTATTTTTACGAATTTCTATCGTCCATGTTTCCGGACCGTTTTGTAAATATGACCAGGAAAAGCAACTACCTCTTTCACCCAAAAGTTGATAATACAAAGGCTTGGGGTCGTGATCATTGTTAAGAAGAATAGCTTCTCCTGCATTTAGCACATCAAAAGCATTAAAGACAGTTGCATGCTTTAAGCTTGGTTCTATTACCGTTACATCAATTGTTATCGATTCATTCATATATTGTTGGTTTTATAAATATCTCATTAGTGGTTTTAAGCTCCATTTTTGCCTGTCTTAGATTTAAATATTTTAAAGCTCCTCCGGCAATGAACAATGCACTTGTGAATAGGCCAATTGCTGCAATCCAAAGCAGCGACGGATATATTGTGCTACTTATCATTAACATTGCTGACAAACCTTGGAATGTTAAGATCAGTTCATTTGCGATTACTGCTGATGTAAACGCTATAACGCCATACCTGATAATGCTTCTTGACGGCTGCAAAACATCTAACTGCAAAAGGTACGCAAGCAGGAAAAGAGTAATAAACCCCAACATTACCAGATGCAGATAGGCGATAATCATAGCTCTATCTCCAAATATTTCATTTCCTATTGCAGGAAATATCAAACATATCTGAAGCAAGGTTTTTAAAGCAAATGCAGTCACTGCAAGCAGGGCAATTTTCCTGGCAAACGGCTTTATTGTATATACATACGGCTTTAGCGATATCATTACTGCTATAAATTGTATTACAGCAAGCAACAGTAAAAGGCAGCCGGCACCCGCAACTATCTTTACAAAATAGGTAGTAAAATGCCATAAATATGAAAGGAATAAGGTGGGCAATACACTAAAGGATAATATGATTGCAAATCGTGTTAGATTCCTTATTGCATTTTTTGAAAGGGATTTGTTCATATAATTGAACAACAATGCAAAAACGCCTAATGTGAAAAATCCGTTATACTGTAAGTGCAGGTATGTATAAATAGCATCTCGGTATAATAGTGTATTTGCAGAATGGGTAGCTAACACGTATGCCAGGGTAAACGGCCCTACTGAAGAAACAGACAATGAGGCTAAGGCTACGATGCACAAGATTATTATAGATTTATGCTTTTGACTTTTTAAAAGATCCCGCAGAAATATCCAGGTATAATAATAGGATGCAAAAATAAACAGTGTTGAAAAGAGAATAGAAACAAAAGCATACCCCTCAAATGGAAAACTAAACAGCATTCCTGTTGCTGCAGACTGCAGTGCAATTAGCCCTATTTTGTATTTTCTATGCGTGCTATATTCAGCAGGTAATATTTCGTAGGTCATTAACGCCAATAAACACAATGTTATCCATCCACCAAAAGCAAAATGGGAATGCGCATGTAATAAGTTTTTGAAATCCAGACCTGGTATTGAAAAAAGTATTTTGCTTCTTAGTAACAATCCTAAAAAGGCTACTATGCAGAGATTAATTAGCGATATAGTTAACCATATATCTCTTTCCTTTTTCACTTTACTATCTAAAAACATATTTAAAATTTTATTTCAATTTTATACCGCTTGCCCTATTAGTATTTTCTCTATCCCAAGCATAATACATTAGCAATTTCAAAAAACATGTTGCTTTTTATCCAAAATTCATCATGCCATTCCCATTTATTAACCTTGCGATACCTTCTTCTTTTTATCACTATGATTAATTTTATTATTCAAAACTTTAAAATAGCTAATGGCAATACTGCCTATGCTAAATGCCAGCCAAATACCTGAGAGCAAGAAAAATTTGAAAACAATTATAACAGGTTGCATTATTTGTTGAAATGTCAGGCTGGGGTTAGCATTTGCCTGATACGCTTTTATCAGGCCAGCCACGATTAGCGATAATCCAAACAAGCCAAGGCTTATTTGCAAATGCCAATATGCCTTGATTATTGTCTTCTTACTTTTTACGCTGCTTTTATCAATGTTCATTATATAGCCAATGCTTCCTAATAGGATCATTGTATTGATTCCTATAGTAGCTATCATAGCATGGGCCACGGTTATATGAGTTCCGTGCGTGTAGCGATTTATTATTGGAATAGACATGAGCAGGGCAATAATTAAATTCGCAAAAGCCCAATACTCTGCAGCTACAAGAAAGCGATATGGTATTAAATGGTTTAATTTTTTTTGCTCACTAAGTTTAGACTTGAACTCCATTATTATATTTACAAATATTAACAGCTCTGTCATGCTAATAGCATAAGCAACGTTGCGTATCCACGAGCTGTTAGGCACATTGTATATATGATGCCCCCAGTTAAATATTAAGTTTGTAAACCCGAGAAAATAAAAGAAGTAAGATTTCTTACTGTCTGCAATTAGTTTATTCCCGCTTATTTTTACCATTAGGAACAAGGCAGTGCCGTATATCATTTGATTCCATGCTCCTACCATCGCGCCGTTTGCTTTCCACTGTATAGTTATTTCTTTAAGAAAGGAAGACCTGAACCAAGGTATCAGCCATAAGTTTTGTTCAGCAAATGTGATTAGAAAAAAAACAATACCGGTAGACCACATCCAAACATACAATGGCTTCTTGCTTTTTGACTTCAGCCAGGCTGAAAAATAAAGCGAGATAAAAAGCAGCCAGCTTAAAAAAAACGCCAGATTCAGTATGGGTGGGAATTCCCAATATTCACGCCCTCCAAACTTTTTAAATGCATAACAGCAAAACACGCTTAAAATGCTACCTGTCCATGCTATTATAAATGCTTTTTCTCTCTTTTTACTGCTTTGCACATCCGGGAAGGCCTCATTTTTTAAAATCATAATGCTGCCACTAGAAGCCGTTATAATCCAAAACAACGCTGACGAAACATGAAAAGGTCTTAATTGATAAAATGGCAGGAACTTATTAAACACTTCTGGAAATATAAATGCAAAGGCAGATAATATTCCAAACAAGAGCGTTGCAATAAGCAGTATCAAAGCAAATTGCAGAAAACGTTTGTAATATAAGCTGGTTAAATACATTTATTTGTTTTGAATACCCCACCAATGAACAAAGTGAGCTGACATTTTTGTTCTACCGCTTTTATCTATCCAGGTAAGGAAACTGACAATATCTCGAGCTTCGGAATCGCTGAGGTGAAAGTTGGGCATTTTCCCTGTACCATATTTAATGAATGTAAAAGCGTATGAATGGCCTTTATCAGAACACACATTTGTCAGATCAGGTCCCATATAGCCGCCGAGCCCATATAGCTGATGACAACTTTGGCAATTCTTATCCTGCCACAGTTGCCATCCGCGTTTTATATGCATATCCGGTATTGAAGCGCCATTCCTTTCGTCAACATGCATATAGACCGCTAAAGAATAAACAGCAAATGCCAGAACCAATGAAACCCAAATTTTTATGAGCACTGTTGTGATAAAAAGTTATTGCAAAGTAGCCCCAGCAGTACTTTTATTTTATGAACATTGTCATCATTTCAGTTGACAGAAATCATTAAAAATCTTTTACACGTCAATTTAATAGGCGAATAGATAACAAGAATTATATTGAGTTTTATATCTAATTAATTGGAGCTCATGAAACGCTTTGAGATTAAGACACGATGCATCAAAAAAAAGTAAAAAGATAGCCTAATATGGCTCCGCCAATTATAACAAACGCAGTATTTAATTTCTTAAAATAAAAGCTTATCGCAAATCCGGCTATCGCAATAACAACAGTCCGCCAATCTGTAACTGCCGATTTTCCCAATTCAACGCATACAACAACAATTAATGCAACGGCTGTTACATTTACAGCATCCAGGAATGCTGAAAGTACTTTAGACTTGCGAAGCTGATAAACAATTGGATTAAGCAGTCCTACAAATAAAAACGATGGCAAAAAAATACCTATTGTTGCCAATACCGCTCCGTTAAGTCCATTCATCTGCCAGCCAATGAAAGTAGCAGATGAGAAAACAGGGCCAGGTGTGAATTGCCCAACTGCAATTGCATCCGTGAGAATTTGTGGAGATAACAGGCCCGGTTTAACAAGTTCCGAGTTCAAAAACGAAAAAAGCACATAACCGCTACCATATAGAATTGAACCTACTTTTAGGAATATCCAAAATATCTTTGAACTCGTGTGTTTATTGTCAATTGATAAAGGAATAACAAATAGGAAAGGAATAAAAGAAGCCAATTTATCCGGACGACTTTTAATCGCGTAAATGACCATGCCTATTGCTCCCAGTCCAAACAATATAATGACTTCATTGACACCCATTATAGCAAGCATCAATGCCACAACCCCTAGGATTGCCAATTCAAAAGATTTTATTGCTTTCCTTCCTAAGGTGATCATCAATGAGGCGATGACACCAATAATCGCCGGCTTGATACCGTAGATATAGGGTTCAGCTTGCGGCGAAGTACCGTATTTTTGGTAAAGCCAGGCAAATAGGCCGGTAATAAATACTGCCGGGAGTATAAAACAGGCTCCTGCCAAAAGTAGGCCTTTCCAACCAGCACGTTCTTTGCCACAATGCAAAGCCATTTCTGTAGAATTTGGGCCAGGTATAAGGTTTGTCGCACCAATAAGATCAAGGAAATGTTCGTGCGTCATCCATTTTCTTTTTCGTACCACCTCTTCCTCCATCATTGCTATGTGTACAGCCGGGCCGCCAAAACCAAGAAATCCTAATTTCAAAAATACGGCTGCCACTTCCTTTAGTCTGTTCATTAATTGGCTGTTGTATGTATCAAGTTTTAGATGAGGAAAATTTATTTTACGGGCTGAACTCTGCGGGGTAATACCAAAAAGAAACCTAAAATACTAATGAATGCAAATAAGGAACCGTAAACAAAAACTGCTGTATGCCCTATCTTGTCCCATAAGATACCTGCTACTATACTGGCAACAAGGGTAGACAATCCAGTAGCCGTGCTATACCAGCCGATGGCGCTTGCTCTTATTTCAGGTCGTACAAAATCAACGGCATAAGCTTTACCTACAGATCTGAATATTCCCTGAAACAGGCCGTATAATATAAAAAGTGCCCCGATTAGCCATCTGCTTTTTACTGCTGCAAAACCAGCATAAGTAATAGTGAAAATTATTAACGCTGCTATTAAAAGGGGCTTTCTGCCAAATTTATCGGAGAGTACTCCTGCCGGCAATGAAATAAGTGCGGCCACAAGATTATAAAAGGCGTAGATGACAATAGTCATTGGCAATGACAAGCCTGTGGATTTGATTTGAAGAATTAAAAAGGAGTTGCTGGAGTTACCTATACTGAATACAACTATCAGCAAAACATATCTCCAATATACTTTGGGAAATTCCTGTAGGCGCAGGCTGACTTTAGAATGAATTTCTTTTGATCTATGTTCTTTTACCAGCAAGATCATTCCTAATGCCAGGAGGCCAGGAATTAATGCCAGGTAAAAGATACTCCTGATTCTAATGCCCAATAAGAAAAACAGTGCAACAGTAATTAATGGACCAATGAAAGCTCCTAGATTATCACCAAAACCCTCCATGCCGAATGCCCTTCCCCTATCCTTTTCCTCCACTGATCCTGCAATCAATGCATCCCTCGGAGCGGACCGCGTGCCGGCACCTAACCTGTCTGTAAACCGGGCTGACCATGCAGCAGGCCAACTGGTTGCTATGCCAATGAACGGTTTAGCAATAGCAGAAAGCAGGTAGCCTACCACAGCAAGCGGCTTTCTGCGTCTCATTTTGTCCGACCAATACCCTGAAACACCTTGAATACCATTTTGGATCGCTTCTGAACTACCTTCAATAATGCCCAGGGTGCTGCCATTCACCTTAAGATATTCTGTCAGATAGATCGGCAATATAGGGTAAAGCATCTCTGTGGATATATCCGCAAAAAGAGAAGTGCATGCAAGAAATAACACATCTTTATTTAATCCTCGTAAAAATCCTTTAGGCTTAACGTCTGCGTGCTCCATATAAATATCAGATATAGTCAAATAATGCCATGAACCCGAAATCCATATGCAATTGCATGTGGCAGTGAAATAGCGATAATCCTGGGTTGTTTGCGATAAAATCTATATCCATCTCCTGGAAGCCGCCAAGCATCACTACATCTTTTATGATACCTGAAGTGGGCTGCCCCCCAATATTGGTGAGCTCAAAGCTGTGCCTATGCAAATGCATAGGATGTATATCGTCTGATGCGTTTCGCATATGTAATCGGTATCGCTTACCTTCCTTTATATGAAACATTGGCTTCATGTTTTTCATATCGAAAGCAATACCATTAATCGTCCAGCGATTAAAGCCATTAATGGCAGCCTGGTCTTTTGCAAAAATCATATTGATGATCTCATCCGGTTCCTGTGCTTTTTGTTCGTTATTGCCAAAAATGCGATAGTCCCATTTGTAAGGTTTAGGTGCAATCCATTGGGGTTTACCTATCTCCCCTTCATATTGAATGACGGTACCCATGCCATTACCTCTGTCATCGTCGCTAAGATCACCCATTATCCATACGCCAGGATTTTTCATCTCAACGATAGCGCTTATACGTTCAGCAGTTCCTAACCATAGCAAGGGTACTTCGGCAGGCTTAGGCACAGGGTTTCCGTCAAGCGCTATTACTTTAAATGTATGGCCCGGTAAGGCAAGACTCCGTATTTCACTTGCACTGCCATTAAGGATATGAAAAAGTACCCGCTCACCTTGCTTTATTTTAATGGGATCACCATGACCAAGTTGCTTACCATTGATGGTAAATACCTTGTAACCCACTTCAAATCCCTTGGGTCGTTCAGGATGTTCCTTTTCCGCTTTTTCCTGCATCTCCTGCAGATCTGTTAATGGTTGACCTAGTAAGAAATCCATAGCCATATCACCGCCCCGCTGAAAATAAGGCTCAAATTCCTTCATCACAATAAACTCCTCACGGTCATATACGTCAGGCTTATTTTTAGGTTCGATGTATACAGGGCCAACCTCACCATTGTATTGTCCCATATTAAGATTCCCGCCAGCTACCAGATGCGTGTGGTAAAAACGGAAGCCGGACGGCCCAGGTTTAAGAACTTGTCTTCGCTTGCCATGAGCAGGAATGTAAGGCGTACCTTCCTCAGCCGCACCATCTATATTTACAGGTAAGAACTGGCCGTGCCAGTGGAATTGTTCCGGTGTGTCTGTATCATTATAAATATCCACGGTCACTTGTTGTCCTTCCTTAAATCGCAATAGTGGTCCTGGAAATTGCCCATTATAAGTGGTTGTAGAAATAATGTGTTGGGGTGCTACTTCAATAAGACCTGTCCCAATTCTGATGGTATAATCTGCTTTCCCGTCATGATCGTCTTCTACGTTTTTACTTGTATCCATATTCATCGCCTGGTCCCGCTGCTCATTGCTGTGGCAGGAGGTTAGCAAGCTCATTCCTGCGATACCAGAAAATGTAGATAATACCAAACCCTTTTTTAAAAAGCTCCTTCGGTTGACACCATTTATTAGTTCAACATCCGTTGGCTTATCTATTTCATTCATAAGATTGATTCTTAGCTTTTTGACAATTGTTGATCGATAGAATTTTTACCCGCTCCATAAATCAGCAATAAGATCAAGAGCAAAGTCATTGCAAAATCAGTGCGGTATTCGTGTGCAAAAGGCCAGAAACCTTTGCCGGTTAGAATAGGAATTTTTGTGGTAACAAAGGCAGTACCCATAACAATGAGCAACGGAATGGTGGCCAGCCGGGTGAGCAAGCCAATTAGCACACATATGCCACAAACAATTTCGAAGCTTCCTGTAAAATGCGCCCAAAATGCAGGATCGGGAAAACCGATTTTTGAAAATCTGCCTGCTCCCACTTCATCTGGCCATATGAACTTTTGTATGCCTTCTGATAAAAATATAAGGCCGGTGATCAACCGGCAAAGCAGGAAAGGATATGGATTAGTATGTAATAGTTTTTTCATAGCTTTCTTACAAAGTTCGGCTACTGCAATTTGCCAAGATGGGACAAATGAAAATAAAAAAGCCATTATGAAAGTTGCATCCTATATTGGAGCGGTGTAACACCTGTGTGTCTTTTGAAGTATCGGGTAAAATGGGAAGGGTCTGAAAAGTCTAATTGGAAAGCAATTTCAGCAACAGTCTGCCTGGTGTAAGTGAGCAGCCGCCGTGCTTCATTATTGACGCTTTGCGCAATGACCTCACTTGCCGCCATACCAACATACCTTCGACAAGCTGCATTAAGATTTTGTGGAGTAGTATGAAGCAATCCAGCATAATAAGCAACTTCATTTTTTGAATTAACCTGCTTCTCCAACAAACCTTGAAAAGCCTGGTATAAATTGCCCTGTGCACCTGTTGGAATATTTGGCGCCAATATTCTGATCTTCGCAAACAATGCTTTGAGCAAGCCTTCCAATACCGTAATTGCCGGCATATGCTTATTCTCTGCTTCTATTAATTGGAATAGTACTTCAAATGAAGCATCCGCCTGAAGCTTGATAGAAGGAGTAGCGGTAACTTCAGTAATTATCTTCCGCAATTCCCAATCCATGCATCCCGTCAAAAATTCAGGCTTAAGAATGAGCACATAACCCTGTGGAATTTCATATTCGTCCAATTCGAGAAAATGTACCTGCTCCTGTTTTATAAAAAAAACTGTTGGTGGCTCAACCGGATATCTGTTTTCATCAATAGTATGGTAACCAGAACCGGCGCTAAAAAAAATTACTTCGAGATAGTTACTATGTTTATGTGGATGAGTTTTCCGCACTTTCTGTCTGAAAGCCGATACCGTCAATAATTTGCCAACTTCACTTTTGTTCTTAACAGGTAGTTGCGATACGCTCATCTTGTAAATTTATGCATTTCCAATTCTTCTCGGTAGCTAAATCAAACGAGAATGTGTTTATTTTCAGGTATGATGTTAAAATTATGATGCAGCAAAAGCCTTCTATGATGTAAAGGTTTAAAATCATTGTCTAAATAGTGGTGCGTCATTCGTGGATCTCCCCCACTCCTAAGAACTAAAAACCGCTCTGAGAGCGATGAAATAAGTTCGATTTCTGTTTCTGTCGGATAAGTTTGTTGGTGCATGGGGTTGATGAGGGTTAATTGTGTTGCTGGAGGTATGTGCTGTTGGTGGGTAATGCGGTAAATGCCCCATTTCTTCTAAAAAATGTTTTGGGGCATTGGGTTTGGCGGCTATTGGGCTGAAAGGCTTTTTGGCTTGCGGATTGCGTGAAAATATGCAAGTGCACCTATGTCCCATTCATGCCCCATTTGTACCCCAAAAGGTAACAAAAGGTTACATCTACTTCCCATTCTCTCTTTCATATACTAAGGCCTTTGGTTTACAGGTGAGGGCCTAATTGCAATATCGGATAATTAACAAGCGATTTCCAAATTAAGATATCAACATGTTGGCGGGAGTTGAGGGCCGCTATTTTTATAAATATGTTATATGACATTGGAATGCATAATCATCTAAAGGCATTAATAACACAATATATTTTTATCTTAGGCAGTCCCTTTTGATGAAACCAGGTTGTTATTGTGATATAGTTCAAACATTCAATAACAATTTAAACTTAACGAAATGAAAGAGTACATTTTGCTTTTCAGACACGAAAATGCCAACGGTAAGGTTTCACCTGAGCAAATGCAGCAGTGGATGAAACAACAAATGGATTGGGTGAACAGCATTGCTGCAAAAAACAAATTTGTGAGCGGCACAGGGTTGCTTTTTGATGACGCCAAGGTAGTCAATCATAAAAAATTTGTTACAAATGGCCCTTTTGGCGATCTTAAAGAAACGCTGGGCGGCTACATTATTGTAAAAGCAGAATCTGCCGAAGAAGCTGCCGAATTTGCAAAAGGCGCACCGATTTTACAGGGCGAAGGTAATACTGTAGAAGTTCGTCAAATTTTGACACACTAAACTAAAAATAAAGCTCACGAAAAATCGTGAGCTTTATAACTAATACATGAAGGAAGACTATATTATCTCGCATCTGTTTAAGACAGAATATAGCAAAATGGTAGCTGTCCTCGTCAAATCTTTTGGCCTTAAATACATAGAAACAGCCGAAGATATTGTAAGCGAAACTTTTTTGTCTGCAATTGATAGTTGGTCATATAAAGGGAAACCGGAAAATCCAACAGCCTGGCTTTATACTGTTGCTAAAAACAAATTAAAAAATCATCTTACCCGAGACAATACTTTTAACAAGATAATATCCGCACAATCAATCAATAAAAGTTACTCTAATGAAGCCGAAATTGATTTCTCAGATAAAAACATTTCTGATAGTCAACTTCAAATGCTTTTTGCTATATGTCACCCTTCTATCTCAACTGAAGCACAAATCTGCCTGGCTTTACGAATACTTTGCAGCTTATCGTTAAGTGAAATTGCTGATGCTTTTTTATCAAACAAAGAAACGATTCATAAAAGGCTGCAACGGGCAAAAGAAAAGCTTTATTTGGGAAAGGTAAAGATAGAGATGCCTGACAATAAAGAAATCAGTGGACGATTAAACACCGTTATTCAGACAATATATCTTTTGTTCAGCGAGGGTTATTACTCTGAAAGTAACAATTCTATTGTGCGGAAAGAATTATGCGTTGAAGCATTAAACTTAACTTATTTACTGTTGGCCAATCCACTTACAAATAACCATGCAACAAATGCCTTAATGTCATTAATGTGTTTTCATACGTCACGCCTGGAAGCAAGACAATCGGCAAACGGAGGTATTGTATTATACGAGGATCAGGATAATACACTTTGGGGCAAAGAATTTATCGAAAAAGGATTTTATTATTTACAGCAAGCGTCTAAGTGGGAGATAAGTTCAACCTATTATATTGAGGCAAGCATAGCCTATTGGCATACCGTTGACAACAGTAATCCTGACAAATGGGAGAGCATTTTAAAATTGTACGATGTTTTATTATCAGTTAATAATTCCCCAATAGTAGCCCTAAACAGAATTTGGGCATTCTCAAAAGTTAATGGAAACATATTGGCAATAAAAGAAGCTGAAAAGTTAGACTTGAAAACAAATCACTTCTATTTCATTCTTTTAGCAGAGTTATTCAAAGATATTGATATCAATAAATCAGTTAACCATCTGACAAAGGCACTTCATCTGTGCAAAACCGATACAGAAAGGGAAACGATAAAAAAGAAAATCACGGACTACAGCAGTTATTGAAATGCATAATGACCTCTGGATTCCCATACAATAATAGTTACCCATTCAATTGAATTGCTACATTTTATTGACGTGTTAACGAAACAATGTTACATTACGATATGGGGATTAAATTAAAACTTGAGAAACTTTTAACAACACGAAAAATGGAAAACTATACTTTTAAATTCTTGCCGCGCTTCCTGCAATGACTTTCCAACCGCCTTCTTGCTGTATCCAAACCCTGAGATATTGAAAGTTTTCATCGAGCATATGTTCTAAGTATTTGCCCTTCAATCTTATTTTGACCGTGATCACAGCTGTATCACCAATTAAACTCACACGTTGTTCAGATGGTTGCAATGTCTCAATAGCAATCTGCCCAGACTTGTAATTCTCCAAATCCATATCTTTTGTTAAGACTTGTCCCATAGGATTTAGAAACACCAGGTCGTCGTGCAATAAGATTTCCAATTCTTTTACATTATTTTCTCTAATCGCTTTTAATAAACGATCCTCATACTTTTCGATTTCAGCAAATTTTTCCATAGTAGATTTTCTAAATTATTTTAAGAACAAAAGAACGGTATTATTTGCAATCCTCAACCCACTATTCTATATCACTCACATGATGTCTCACGTCCCTAAATAGCTTTTTCACAGCAGCTTTTTGGCCTTGAAATGTGAACCGCATAAATGTATTTACCAAAGGTGTTTTATAGAAAACTTTATCTGTTGCAGGATCAATAAATACAGCATAACACATAAATGCATCAAAGCCACCATTATTGACAATGTGCATTATAAAGTCTGCCTTACTTTTATTTTTTGTCTGCTTCCAGTACTGCCATTTATTAATCATCTCAGCAGCATAGTAAGTAGTATTATCATTGTTGCCGTCAATAAATACTTTATTGTCTTTCTTTAATAGATTTTTCTCCAGTGCAGCCTCAAAATGATAACTGTATTTTGCATCACTGTAGTCGTTTTGGGCATTTGCGCTCAATGAAATTAGCGCAAGCATTATTAGCATTATGGTCTTTTTCATACGAGGTGTGTTTAAACAAAAATAGAAAACAAAATTTCTTTTTGCCAATTTCCACTCCGCTGCAGTGGCCTCGTCATACATAATACGAGTTTTATATCACTCGCCTTTATCAGCCATTTCCCTCTTGTACCCGGTTAAATTTAGCCTTGTATTCTGTGGGCGTAATACCGGCAATTTTCTTAAAAGTGTTACGAAATGCTTTCACATCCACATACCCTGCTTCATACATTACCTCACTGATATTTTTACTGGTAGATTCAAATTGTCGCTTTGCAGCCTCTACCTTTACTTGCTGAATATAATTTGCAGGTGATATTTGCGTTGCCTTTTTAAACCGGCGTGAAAAATTGATCCTATCCATTGCGCAACGTACAGCCAGTTGATGTACCGTTAACCGTTCAGCTACATTTTGTTCTATAAACTCCTGCACAGCGCGTATCGCATTATCCTTATGGCTTTTCAGCCCGTCGAAAATGATAAAGGGGGATTGTGAATTCCGGTCAATATCTATTTGCAACACCTTCGCGCAGTAGAGTGCCGCTTCACGTCCGCTGTATTTTTCCACCAGGTGAAGCGTAAGGTTCAGGCTTGATAGCGCTCCCCCTGCAGTGTACACACCCTGCTGATCGGTAATTATTTTATTGGTACGCAGATCTAATTCCGGAAATAGTTGGCGGAAGTAAGCCTCTGCCTTCCAGTGCGTGGCGCAGATTTTACCATTCAGCAGCCCGGTGGCCGCCAGCAAAAAGGTACCGGTGCATAGGCTGGCCACTTCAGCACCTTTGCTATATTGCCTGACCACCCAATCAAGCATCTCACGACTTTTACCAATGGCAAAATCATCGCTCTCATCAAAACTTGGCAGAATGATAAGCCCTGCCTTATCTGTATCATTTAGCCGGGCTACACGCAGGCTAAAGACGCCATTAAGTATAGGTTGCTCAAGGTGTGTACCTGCCATCCGGATATTATACCGAAGCGGATCTCCCTTTGTTAAGTGATATTCATTGGCTTTTTCAAACACTTCAATAGCGCTGAATAGACAACCTGGATTGAGCTTGCCGTCCGCGATCAAAAAAGTCACCTGCTTCATACCACTAAGTTATTGGGAAAGGAATGCACAAACAACCCCCTAAATTGCTAAATGTACAACCTGTGGCAGAAAATAATGGCCTATACCTTTGGCTCAGTAATTTTTTCAGCTTATTAATTAACGCTTAAAAACAATTTCCATGGGAAAAGTAATCGCCCTCATCAACATTACCGCAGACGGTTTTTGTGATAGTCAGTATGTTAATGCGAACGCAGAGTTCCACGAGTTTGCTCATACCCTGCTTGCCAAGACGGCCAACGTTGGCTTTGGCCGAAGTAGTTTTGAGCTGTTTCAACAGGTATGGCCTGCAGTATTGGAGAAGGAAGAACAACCTGAATCACAGGTACGGATGGCCCGGGCACTGACAGATAAATCTAAACTGGTGTTTTCACAAACGCTTAAAGATTTCACATGGCGTAACTCATCAATCGTTAAACTGGCAAACCCGGATATGATCAATCGCTATAAAGAAGCTACTTCCGGCGATCTGCTTACTATTGGCAGTCCTGGCCTGGTTGCTAGCCTCACCCAACAAGGCCTGGTCGACGACTACTACTTTGCAGTGCAGCCTGTAATTGCAGGTGGTGGCGGTGTCCGGCTTTTCGACAAACTTCAGCTTGATACCACGCAACCGCTGATGTTCAAAGAAAGTAAGGCCCTTGGGTCAGGAGTAATTATTAATCATTACCAGCGTAAATCATAATATTATTGCATGGTAATTTAACGAATCAAGACTGGTATTTTTAAAAGAATCTAATATGCAAACAACCATCCTGCCTTTTTTAACGGTGTCGAACGGCGCCAAAGCAGTTGAATTTTACCTGGCCGGCCTGGCTGCGGTTGAGATAGCCCGGTATGTACAGGATAATAATAACCTGATAGCAAAAATGGCAATTGAAGGGGCGGAGTTTTGGGTGGGTGATGAAGAATTAGAATTTGATAACCGCAGCCCGGAAACTGTTGGCGGCAGTCCGGTCAGAATGATTTTAACTGTGGATGATCCCGATTCCATTTTCAACCGCGCGTTAGCAGCTGGTGCTACAGAAATTTGCCCGGTTAAAACAGAAGAATCGTGGAGAATAGGAAAGCTTAAAGACCCGTTTGGCCATACCTGGGAAATAGGCCGTCCCTTAGATGCAGTATAATTTTATAGCAAGAGTAAAGGCTGCTTATTGCAGCCTTTTATAAATATGTTGAACTATGTAGGGCTAATTACCCTCGGCATACTTTTTTAAAATTATTGAACACCGAAGGGCAGTCCTACAACCTGTACGTAAACGCAAATCCCGCGCCTCCTGGGTCGATGAAGGTGGGTGAAAGAGACCATTTTTGCCTGTTCATATTCTTGTTTTTATGAAGCATCGGTGTAAGTATTCCTGATGCGGTACCTATAATGGCGCCCGTAAGAATATCTGATGGAAAGTGCTTTCCGGCTTCGAGGCGCATATAGCTCATGCCTAAGGTGGCTGCAGTGGCCCCGCCATACATAACCCATTTCCAGTTGGACTCAGGATGATAGTCATCAAATACTTTAGCCATAAAAAATGTGCTGGTGGCCATTACGGCAACATGGCCTGCAAAAAATGAATTTCGGTAATTGCCATTTTCGCGATAACTCAACGGCAGGCTTGTGTTGTACACATCCGGCCTGAACCTATCTGCATAATAAACCGATCCGGCATAAAGAACACCTGTAAAGGCAAATGCTTCCAAATATAAAGTGGTTATTTGGCCGGCATCTTTCCTCATATTTTTATCTATAAATAAAAGAGCAGGAAGCGGCATACAGGCATAAAAGGGGTAATAACTGATCTTGTCCATGTTGGGATCGTGATATTGGGTAGCCCATCTATCGAAAGCAGGAATATTATTTTTATTTAAGGCTAAAATGGTAGCTTCCGGCGTATTCTTCTTTGTGTAAATAATGGTAAAGGAGTATATGGTAGCTGCTCCGCCTACTGCAATTATGGGTATATCTATACCGTATTTCATTCTATACATTTTGTCTGCCTGCCTGTCTGTTTGCCGGTCCGTTTGCCTGTTTACCGGCTTTATAACCGTTTCTCCAGTGGTAGCAGAGTCATTGACCTGAGGTGTTGCAGGCAGCTCTTGCGCATATAAATTAGAAACAAAAAGTACCGGGATCAGCGTTTTCATCCACATATAAAACTCATTTATAGTCAACTGTATATAAACTATGTGCCAGCAGCAGTTTTTACAATGGAGCTAAATGCAAAAGCCGCCCTAAGGGCAGCTTCACACATCATAAAAGCTTTAAAGAGTATTAATTATGCTCAGTATACTTTTTAAAATTATCGAGTATGGCCTGCCAGCCCGTACGCTGCATTTCAACCGGGTTTTCATTTTCGGCTTCAAAAGTTTGGGTGATAGTTGTTCCGTTGCCCTCAGGTGTAAAATGAGTGATCACCTTTCTGCCATCGCCAATAGTGTATTCTATCAGCTCATTGGTTTTTACATTATCATACACGCCGCCAAAGTCGAAACCAAAACTGCCATCCTTAGCCTCCATCCTTGATGAGAATGCACCGCCTGTGCGCAGGTCATTTTCGGCACGTGGCGTATGCCAGTCATCAGAAGCGGCACACCATTTGGTAATATGCTCCGGCGCAGACCATAAGTTCCATACTTTTTCAACAGGAGCATTGACAGTGCTTGCGATCGTAATTTTTGTTTTGGCTGTAGTTTCCATCGTTTAAGTTTTTTTGTTGTTACTAATTATGATGCAAACATAGCCTATGTTTAGAAACAAGAAGCGGTACAAAAACGACAATTTAAGGGCATTTTGCGACATCATTGTTCCACTATTTAGCAGTACCGAACGAAAGCACTAACTTTAAAAGACTAACCCAAAACAAATGAGAAAAGTAGTTTATTCCATCAATTTAAGCATAGATGGCTGTTGCGACCATACCAGTTTTAATCCGGACGAAGAGCTGTTCCCATATTTTACCGCACAAATTGAAAATGCCGACCAGGTTGTTTACGGTCGTGTCACTTATGAACTAATGTTCCCCTACTGGGCGGAGGTCGCAAGAGATCAGTCAGAATCAAAAGTTGTAAATGATTTTGCCGAAAAGCTCACAGCTGTCAATAAGCTGGTATTCTCGCATACGCTGGCAAGCGTTGAGGGAAATGCAAGGATAGCACAGGGGAGCCTGGCTGAGGAGATACAGAAATTGAAACAGCAGCCTGGCGGTAACATATTGATAGGCGGCGTAGATCTGCCATCACAGTTAATAGCCCTTGGCATGGTGGATGAATTTTATTTTGTAATTCACCCCGGCATTGTTGGTAGCGGAAGGCACTTGATGGAAGAAATACCATTTCCGGAAACGCTAAATTTAAAGCTTGTAGAGGTAAAACAATTCAAGTCAGGTTGTCTTGGCGTGCATTACACTCGTTAATGTTAATTCCAATACGGGTATGGTTATCTGATTCATTACTCACTGTTTATATTAATAGCCTGTATTAGCGCTATCTTCCCGCATTTCTTCGGAAGTATACTTTAATGCTTTAAAGGTTTTAGGATGTTGTTAAAACAGACTATCATTGAAGCTACCTCTGTTAAACTGTGTCGCGCTTCCAATATAGCTATTCAACTGCTGTATCCGCTTTGAATCAATTTCTTTCAAAGTTTCTGAAAAGAAATCATCACCCTGAAGTTTAATTAGTTCAATTATTACAGCCCCGTGATCATAGGCGGCACCCGCATCTCTATCTATAGATAAAAATCGTTTTAGTGCTACTTTATTTTTATGGGTAGCTCTATTGAGTAACCATACGTAGTGATAATAATCGTTGGTAAGCTCCAAATTTTCTCCCATTGGAACATTAGGAGTGAACATGTAGAAGCCTAATACACCTAATAGGAAAATTAAACCGAGTATATACTTTATTGCTCGCATTTAAATTGTTATTAACACTTGTTAGCTATTTTTAAGTAAAGGGAAAATTTCATGCAATTCAGGATCCTGCCACAGCTCATCGCTATCATAGATGGTGGCTATGTAAGCTTTACCGTTTTGATCCAGAAACGAATAGACATAGGTATATTCCCTAAATGTTGGTGGAATCTCCTCCTCTGCCAAGTTTTTCACGTTTTCCAAACGTCCTGCTTTTATTAAGTCTGTAAGTGCACGGTAAGCATTATCACTATACAATATATCCTTGATCCCGTTGAGATGCATGACTTTATCAATGCCATATTTATTCCCTTCAACTATCGCTGATATAATCATATCATCGAAACTTCGAGGTTCCCTTCTATCTATTCTCATTTTTATACGGTTTTTCAGACACCTTACAATATTCATTCTTCTTCGTTTGTTCGTAGAAACCTATTCATGCTCGGCATTCGGTTCAATTAATTTTGACCGCTCCAGTTTCACCGATTCCGGGAATATTTTGAAATAGTAATTGTTCAGCGATTTGCTATTAGAAAAAGAGAAGGACAGTATCAGATCGTTTTGTCTAAGTCCAACTTTATATAAATACAGACAATCGGAAGGGGCAGCTTCGGCAATGCTTCTGACTACTTTAAAATAATATCCGCCTATGTTAGCATAATTGTCTCCCGTAAAGAAGTTTAAAGTATCTACTATATATAACCTGCGTTTTAAAGGGAATATAGGCAAATCAGTAGCAGAAAGAATTTCAACCTGGCGCGCTTTGCTGAAGGATTGAAATTTACGCACCTCCGGAGTAGGTAAAGTATATCTTATTAGTGTATCGCCCCTAACCGGATCTATCAAAAATTGAGTTCCCTTTAATTGCTTCTTCATCGGGCTATTATTATTATTCCGCACCAGGCCGGAACAAATGCCCTGAAAGATATCAGACTCCAAATCCTGGGCCCGTAAACGCAGAGAACAGAGGAGAAACAGGAATAATATAAGGGGTAGTTTCATATGCTATTTATAACGCGGGTTTGCGGATATTTTATAGTATTTGTTTCCTTCTATCTTAATACACATTATCTTCTGCTTGTTTGCGGAGCATATGGCCAAAGAATAAAATTCATCAGACACAGAATCGTTCTTCCGTATGGTGACCAGCTTTGCGCCTTCCAGCACAAATTCACTGCTTTGAAAGCCGGGGCTGCCAGGCTCCAGGTGGCCTCCGACCAGCTCCTGCCTGCTCTCAATAGTTAGGTATATACTATTATTATCGGCTCCAATTCTATATCTTCCTTTTACTGACTTTATTCGCGCGAGATCGTCGTATTCGCTAAAGTTTAGTGTAAAGGTCCCATTTTCATAAAACCTGAAATTCTTCTTCAGTGCATCGCCGACTTGTGGATTATCAATTTGCCATGTCCCGGCTAAGTTATGGTTAGTAATTTTTAACGCGGAAGTTTGGGCAAGCGAAAGACTGCAGTAAAATATTAGGGTAAACGCGAATAAAGTTCTCATCAATATTTTGGCTTAAGTATGTATGTGTGATTATAACCTGAAACAACCAGAGAATCTTCTGACAAAAAATCAATTTTTTCCTTAAATAAATTATAAGGTGAATTATTCCCACGCTTCATAAACAGGGTATCATCCTTTACTTCCCAAAAGCAATAAGCATCTCTAATAGATGGGGTATCCCCGCAATCATCGCAACCGGAAAAAAGAAGCTTTTCTTTCATAGTTTTGGCACTATATAAAATGTAGAAAGCCGTACCATGATCATATAAAATGTAACCATTTAGCTGCAGGTCATTTGAATAATCTATATTGTCTTCCTTTATTATAACCCAGGTTTTGCCTTCAGGGTCACTTAATAAGGAATTTCTTGAAGCCGTTTGACAGCCAAAAAAAGTAAATACAATTAAAAGCAACAAAAAAAGAGATCGCCGTTTGTTTTTCATTTATTGCTTTTTTTGGGTACGATCCTTAATTATATTAAATAAACTGCTTGCTATAAAGGAAAGAAAAAATACGTTTATAACAAGTCCTGCAATCAAATATCTGGCAGGAAGAAGATACGCAGCTGGCCATTTAAAAAATTTAAAACCCGCAACACCTATTGCCCCTATGAATTGATTGTGTAACGTACCTTCATCGTAACCCAATGTAAGAAACAGGCTTAGCAGACATATGAATCCCAATATAAAAACAGTGAGAAGATATGATTTTAGGGCTCTCATAAAACAGCAATATGCTAGTACATAACAATTACCCGCTGATTGGAGCATGATTTTTTATCAAATAGACAGTTGAGAGGCTTGCCATAATACTCTTTATACAAAAGTGCCCAGTCAATACCCTTGATTGCTACATTACCTTTTAGATATTTGAGAAATTGTCTATCGTTATAACGATTCCCATTTACAAAGGGTGTATGAAAGTTGTCTCGAAGCACCCGATTAAAAAAGACAGTGAATTCACTTACCTTAAATCCAGACAACTTATAAAACAATTTAAAGAACTGGTCATATGCCAATAAATATTGACAGTTGCACCCTGTGGGTGTCACCTCCAGTATAATACAATTTTCCAAGTGATCTGTATCCTGTAAAACTTTAACGTTACACATCAATTTAATGCTGTCTAAATTTAAACCATCTCCTTTTTTTAAAAAATAATAGTCAGTAAAGTCGTCTAATACTTTTAACGTAGCTCTAAGCTTTAAAGTTTCTATATCATTTTGTGCTCTGCAAATATTAAATGACAATAACAACACAATTATAAACTCAATTCTCATTCGCTTATTTTTTAATAGCCTCCAGCAATGCTTCCAATGAGTATCTGATAGTCCCTCTACTGCCATGTTTGGTCTGTTTATTTATTCTTTTTGAAAAGTAGTATCATACATACTTTACGAATATAAATTATTCATTTTATATTAGCAATTGAGGGCCTGAGGGCGAAATGCGATACTCTATAAAATATTTGACGAAACTTTTATCCTAAATACATGAAAAAATATACCCACCTAATTTTGCTGATGTTAAGCCTAAGTGCCTGCCAGGTAAAAACGCCCCAACCCTGTGATGACCATTTTATAAAAGGGAATAATTACCTGATGGCTTTTGAGTTTGACAAGGCACTGGATGAGTTTGATCTGGCTATAAAAACAGACAAAAACAACGCAAACGCAATTTGCGGGAAAGCATTAGCCTACAATTATATGGGTGAATTCGAACATGCGATAAAAACTTATGAGAAGGCAATACGTGTGAACCCAGGCTCTGCAATGGCTTATTATCAAAAAGCTGCTGTGGAATATAAACTAGGACAATATGACGATGCAAGGTTTGACCTTAAAATGCTAATACGACTTAAACCCAACTTCCCTCCCGGATACACTTACCTTGCAAGTGTTGAAAACCAAATCGGCAATACAAAGGAAGCTATAGACGCTATATCCAAGGCTATAGAATTAGAACCTAATATCTATGGGCACTATGCCAGTCGTGCTAATTATGAAGAACAACTAGATAACTACCAGGCGGCTATTAATGATTTAAATTTTGCTATTGGCCTCAGGGACAAAGACGAAAATCTTTATTATAAACGGGCATACAACTATGGCAAGCTAAAAAAATATCAAAAAGCAATTGGGGACATGAGCGCTGCAATAGATATAAAATCTGATTTTAGGAGTGCATATTTTTACAGGGGATACTACCTTTATATGTCCGGCAAGGCTAAATTAGCTTGTCCCGATTTTCGAAAAGCACTAGCAATGGGAGACAGCGTAGCGCAGGGGTACATTGAAAAGACATGTAAATGATTGCAGGCTGACATGAACTGAGATAGCTTTGTGCAAGATTATGGTTTCAAAGGATCCGATCTATTAACTGCGATAAAAACCGACAGTATTGCCTGGAGAGGCGAGCAGCGTATGCCCGAGCAATATTGGCATGCACCTAACCCCTAAACGCATCTTTTAAATTTCGCCATATATCCTTTATACTACGTTTTTTTATATTTGCTAAAATTATACCCAATGAAAAATATCCTACTATTTACACTAAGTCTTTTTTGCGTGTTTGCTGTACGTGCGCAGGCGCTGCCAGGCGTGGTTGCACACTGGGCCATGAACGGAAATGCACATGATACATCGGGCAATGGCCATGATGGCATTGAGACCAATGTGGTACCAGCTCCCGGCATTAATGGATTAAGCAACCAGTCTTTATATTTTGATGGTGTAAGCAGCATGATTGGCGTGCCTTATGATTCAACATTCAACGTTTCAAAATATACCATATGCGCAATCGTAAAACCGGAGGGCTTTTATGATGGCACCTGCCAGGGAAATACGATTCTCCAAAGAGGCGGGACAGGCAGCGGAAGCGGCAATTACTATCTTTATATGGGTAGCTGGGAACATTATCACAACTGCAGCATATTTGACTCAACAAAAGAATTATTTAGTATGGACGCCGAAGGACGAGATGCCTTCACCAGCGGCTCTCTGGACTATGGCCATTATGTAGTGCGTGACACATGGTATAAAGTAGTTGCCGTTTTTAATGATACGGACTATAAGATATATGTGAATGGCGCACTTATGACAAAAGCTACACTTGCAACACAAGGTCCACTTTCTACCAGTACGGATATCATTAGCATAGGCTATGATGTTTTAGAATCCGGCAGTGGATATCCTTATCAATTTACCGGCTATATTGATGACCTGATTTTATATAATCGTCCGCTTACCGACTCTGAGGCTGTACATTATAATGACACCTGTGGTAGAATAACAATGCAGCCAACCGGTACCAAATTTTCGCTGGGAGGCACCGCCATTTTTGGTACGGCTGCAAGTATAGTTGGCGCTACCTATCAATGGCAAGTGGATATAGGGACCGGATTTTCCGACCTTAGCGGTTCATACTATTATTCAGGAGTAAAGACACCGATACTAACAGTAAGCCATATGACTGGAGCGATGGCCAATGCACAATTCCGTTGTCTTATTTCTAATACCTGGGGCTGTAAAGATACTACCAAGGCAGCTACTCTTGCGGCAACCGGCGTGAACAATTTGAGCGTAAGCAACAATGACCTTCATATTATGCCCAATCCCAGTAATGGGCAATTCACTATAGATATTCATCAGGTTGTTAGTAATTCACCGGTTCGTGTTCAGATCATCAATCAGCTGGGGCAGGTTATAATTGATGAATTAACAACGGAAAACAAAGCGGTTGTTGATATATCTAAGTATGCCAGCGGTCTGTATTTCGTAAAAGTTATTTCCGGCAGCAACACTCTCTGCAAACAGCTTATCAAGCTATAGGGTCTGTTCCAAAAGTTAAAGTAGTTCCGGGGGAATAGGACTCATCGAAGGCAATAGCTTGTTCTTTATTTGTTCTGCAATCTTTTTTGATGTCTGACAAAGGCAATAAATCCAAAGGCGGATTACAAAAACGTGTATTACTACAGAGGGAATTCCCTGTAGGCAAATTGGCATCTGCATGCACAGATTTTCAAAAGGCGAATATTGGGTAAACAGCAATGTGCAAGTGTTCGTTAATAAACGTGTAAACAAGATATTGCAGCCTCTGGCATACAAAAAACCACAACGTCGGAACATTTATTTGCATTAGCGCGGAAAGTTCACTTATTTAACGGCGATGTCCAGATGTTTATCTGTTCGGATATTTTCCGGTATTGTGCTGTGCCTTCTCATTATGTGCGGGGGCACAGCCGCTGTACGTGCGCAAAACACGGAGGGCGACACTGTGCAGATAAAAACGCTGCTGGCCATAGCCCGATCATATAAGGCAAGTAATGTAACAAGAGAATTCTACTATGCCAGCCAGGCATTACAACTTTCAGAAAAAGCTAAATGGAATGCAGGCATAATGTACTCCGAACAACTTATTGGTGAATCGTACAGCGATGTGTTAGCTTTTGCGCAAGCTATACAACACTTTAAGTTAAGTATGGGTCTTGCAAAAAAGCTTCGCCGTACAGATGTTGAAAGTAAATGTCTGGCAGCGCTTGTTTACTCATCTTATAAGATGAACAGGCTAAGCGATATGGTGTTCTATCAAAAAAGCTTGTTTGAACTGACGCAGCGACTGGGCGACCCTGTGGAGGAATGCCGGGAAATGAATATTTATGCCCTGCGATTGTCTGATGCGGGAAAATATAGGGAAGCCATTAATTACTTTCAGCAAGACATCTCTTTTGCAGAAGAACACTTCACTGATTCGCAAAAAAATGAGATGCTGGCTTCAGTACTGAACACCCTGGCCTGTACGTATGTAAAAACGCAACAGACCGATAGTGCACTGTACTGCCTGAGAAAAGCCAAAATGCTGATAGAGCCAACGTCTGATTATTTTCTTAAAGCCTATATTACCTCTACTATTTGCGATGTGTATGAAAGTGCAAAACGATACGACTCTGCCGAGATATATGGCTTGCAAACGGTGAAAATGGGGCAGATATTAAAAAATCTGGACCTTCAGCAACATTATGTTGCAACACTAAGCCGTGTATATGAAGCTGATCAAAAGCCGGCATTGGCCCTACTCTACCTGAAACGATTTGACTCACTCATCAACATTATCAGCAACACTAGCATGATAGTGGACCAGGCAATGCAACTGGCCAAAATAAACCTGGAACAACAGGAGGAGAAAAGTATGCTTGAGGCGCGATCTTTTGCAACTATCCGGCGCAATCAGCAATTTGCGTTGGTGTCTATGCTGCTGTCATTGGTAGCATTAATAGCGCTGGTAATATTTATTTACCGCAATCTGCGGCAAAAACAAAAAGCTAATAAAACCATAAGCCAGCAAGCGGAAAACCTGCGGGCGCAAAATGATATAATAGATAAAGCTCTTAAGGAAAAGGAGATGCTGCTGCGGGAAACACACCATAGGGTAAAAAATAATCTACAGTTGATAAGCAGCTTGCTGGAATTGCAAACAGAGAATATAACAGATCCGAACGCAAAAAGCGCCCTGCTGGCAGCGCAGCGCAGGGTGCTGAGCATTGCTACGGTGCACAGCAAACTATATGGAAGCGATGGAAATGAAACCATAGAATTTTCTGCATTTGTGAGCGACCTGGCCACGCGACTGAATAATGCATTTGGAAATAGTGACAACGCTGTGCATTTTACAAATACAATACCCACTATGCATTTGCCACTTGATACAGTAGTGCTGCTGGGGCTGATATTAAATGAACTTATTACAAACTCTTACAAGCATGCCTTTAAACAAGAAATGAAGGCAACCATAACGATTGCGATGCATGATACAGGAGGTATGTATGTACTACGCTATGCAGACAATGGTCCGGGATTGCCCAAGAGAGTTTTTGATCAGCCGTCTGAATCATTAGGGCTATATATAATAAAACGCCTTAGTAAACAGCTAAAAGGCACGGCCACCTATAACTATGATAAAGGAAGTGTATTCACTATAATTTTCCCGTATGCAACAAGCTAAAATAGGCATTGTAGAAGACGAGCTGATTATTGCCGATAGTATACGATCAGTATTGATGAGCATGCACTACTGTGTGCCTGAGCCCTGTAATGACTATAAAGAAGCAATAATGATGCTTCACACTGAGCAGCCAGACCTGGTGCTGCTGGACATAAACCTTGCAGGTAAGCAGCCAGATGGCATAGCGGTGGCCCAGTATATACGCGAGCACCTGGATATACCATTTATATTCCTGACCGCCAATAGTGATGCAGGAACGTTGGAAAGAGCGAAAAAGGTGACACCTAATGCTTTTCTTGTAAAACCTTTTCAAAAAGATGATTTGTATGCGGCTATAGAAATAGCCATGCATAACTTTTATAGCGCAAGCATTTCCGCACAAAGTGCACAGGGGCGGCAATACCTATTCATAAAAGAAGGCACACTCTTTCATAAAGTGAATTTTGACGAGATACTATACATTGAAAGCGATCATGTATATGTAAGTATATATACAGCGCAAAGGAGATACCTTGTGAGGACCTCACTGCAGCAATACCATGATGAGCTGGATAAGAATACCTTTATCCGCATACACAGAAGCTATATTGTAAATAAACACAAGATAGACAGCGTAGCCCCCGCTCACCTGGTGATGGGCAATAAGATATTGCCTATATCTAAAAAATACCGCGACGAGCTGCTGGAAATGCTATAAATAGCCGGAATCTGTAAGAAAAAGTTCATTCAGAACATGGATAGCGCCATTCAGAACATTGGCAAGAAAATCAATAGCATAGTTATTAGGTTTGATTTGAATAAAAAAATTCATTTATGAAAAAAACTATACTTATTGCAGGCCTGATAGTGGCTGCACTTGGCAGCTTATCGTCCTGCAGCAAAATTGAAGACAAACTGGCATCTGGAAAAAACGGTAACATTTCATGGGATGGCGATGATATGATCATCAGTATTGCGCCAATAACAGATAGCGTAACGCACCTGGCTACCGGCACATTTGAAATGGATATTGACAGCTTTATCAATGCCAATAATACAACAGGCCTGACCCTTGACCTGAGTAAAATTGACAGTTTTAAAGTTACCTCTTGTACGCTTACTATCCTGAACCCAACAAGCGCAGACAACTTTAAAGATTTTGAACTTTCGGCTCTTTATTTCAACACAAGCATCAATACAACAACTGCGACAATTGGCGAAATAGACAATAATCCGGATGTGTATGCCAGCGACCTGATGCTGCCTACTGATCCTACTCTAAACCTAAGATCATATGTGGGTGACGGCAAAGTATATTTCAACTACGTATTAGGTGTTAAAGCCAGAAGAAACACATCAACTACACTGCAAGTGAAGGTGCACGTAACGTATGATTATCATTGGAAATTTTAACGTCTAATAATAATTAAGGTAAGTACTATCTCATGGTCATAGGGATTGATCATAGCAGGTTTTGAGATCGCGCCCCTATACAACCACCATTTTAGAAGCCGCTGCTTAGTGGCTTTTAAAATTTAATATTGTGTCTGTAGGCTAATATTTTCAGTTTTTAGCATTTTACATCACATTTTTTTATATTTGCTAAAATTATACCTAAATGAAAAATATCCTGCTATTTACACTAAGTCTTTTTTGCGCGTATACTGTACGCGCGCAGGTGCTGCCAGGCGTAATAGCGCACTGGGCCATGAATGGAAACGCACATGACACATCAGGCAACGGGCATGATGGTCATCTTTATAATGTAGTACAAGGTCCGGGAATTGATGGTGGAAGTAACCATTCTTATTATTTTAACGGCACGAATAGCATGATAGGTGTGCCGTATTCTTCAGCATTCAATCTTTCAAAGTTTACAATATGTGCTGTAGTAAAACCGGAGGGATTTAACACAGGCCTATGCCAGGGAAACACAATTCTGCAGAGAGGCAAAACCAATCCAGGCATTGGCAACTACTACATGTTTATGGGCAGCTGGGAGCATTACCGCGATTGCTACATCTTTGATTCAACAAAAGAGTTGTTTAGCATAGATGCTGAAGGCCGCGATGACTTCAGCAGCGGCACCCTGGACTATGGCGCTTATGTAACACGTGACACATGGTACAAAGTAGTAGCTGTTTTTAACGATACAGACTATAAAATGTATGTAAACGGCGTCTTTATGGGAGCAGCTGTCCTTACCAAACAGGGGCCGCTTTCTACCAGCACGGATAGCATAACCATCGGGTTTGACGCTATTGAGGCATCAGCAGGATATCCTTATCCTTTCACCGGATACATTGACGATGTAATTTTATATAATCGTGTACTGAATGATTCTGAGATAGCGCACTATAACGACACCTGCGGTAAAATAACGCTGCAGCCTAATGGAACGCAGGTACAAGAAGGTGGAGACGTGACATTTTCGACCGGCAGCAGCATAGTAGGTGCTACGTACCAATGGCAGGAAGACGACGGATCAGGATTTGTGAACCTCACTAATTCGTCTTATTATTCTGGTGTCTATACGCCGGACCTAACAATTCATGGTGTGCATAGCGGCTCATCAGGCGTTCACTACCGCTGTATAGTGTCAAATACATGGGGATGCACAGACACCACGCAGCCCGCGGTATTGACAACTACGGGGGTAAACAGCGTGACACCGCGCAACAGCGACATTCACATTGTTCCCAACCCTACCAAAGGGCAATTTTCTGTAAATATTCACCAGACTACAAGCAATTTACCAGCCCGAATCCAAATAATTAACACGCTGGGCCAGGTAATATTTGACGAATCAAAAACAGGAAAAACAATTCCACTCGATATATCTTCATACGCAAAGGGGCTTTATTTTATAAAGGTGATTTGCGGGGATGATATTGTTTGCAAGCAATTGATAAAATTATAATTGAATTTAGTCATCAGCATAGCTTAGGTATATCACCTAAGCTATGCTGATGTTCACTATACCGTTCCATAAAATTAAAAATAGTTCCGGGGATCGGATTCATCCAAGGTTGAGAGCTTTCTCTTTATTCGTTCGGCAATCTTTTTTAATAGCTTCCACATACCGCTTTAAAATTTAGGGCTTTGAGAATGGTGATAAGGCTCCAAAATGATGATCGTAATGCTATTGTTACATTTAAACTTTGAAGAATCGGAGCTCTTATGTACCAACATCACAAGGTTAACGGACCTTATGAAAGATCAATAAATCCTCCGTTACTTAAAATAATCAGTGCTCTAATGTGGACATCTTTATTTGGTACCCGCATGTTAATAATAGTACCTTGCTAAGGCACTCACATGCGCATGGAATGCATGAAACATTTTTCATACAATGCCGAACAGTTCTTTGACATATTATAACCTCAAAAAACATCCGCTTTCTTCCTTTAGGGAGGTCGGGAGGGTATAAAATATACCATTTATACCCAATTATACCCTACTCTAATTCGCCGAAAACATTTCCTGTAAATGCATTTCCGTCAAAAATCGCAAAAACACTAAATTTTTTCCAAAATTATACCTTGACTACAAACGGCCGCCTGACTTATGATTGCATACATTACCTTTATCTTCAAACAAAAAATATGATGAGATTTTCTGTACTACTTATCAACATGGTTTTATTAATATCCTGCAGCTCGGGGGATGTTAAAAATGAAACTAATAATAGTACAGAAGATACCAACAAAACAGTCGTTGTAAATTATGACAACGCACTAGCAAAGGGTAAGCTGCTGGATACTATACTTTGTAAAAATCAGCCTGACCAAAGCTATGCACTTTATCTGCCTTCCTACTATAACTCCGGCAAAGCCTTTCCTTGTATATTCTTTTTTGATGCCCATGCACGCGGAACATTGCCTTTAAAAACATATCAATATATTGCTGAGAAATACGGCTTCATTCTTATAGGCTCCAACATTTCAAAAAATGGCATGCAGTGGGACCAGGCAAGCAGTGTAGCTAATGCAATGATAAGCGATGCACGTTCCCGTATCAATATCGATCCCAAACAAATTTATGTGGCTGGTTTTTCCGGCGGTGCCCGTGTGGCAAGCAACCTGGCTTTGCAAAATGGCGATATAGCTGGCGTTATAAGCTGTGCAGCCGGTATGCCGGCAAATCAGCCGGCACAAAGGACTTTCGATTACGTCGGCATGGTAGGTGTTTTTGATTTCAATCACAATGAATTGGTTCATACCGATGCAATGCTGGAACAAAATGGTTTTCAACATCAGTTACTCACATTCAGCGGAAAGCATGCATGGCCCCCTGCCTCTGATTTTGAAACAGCCTTATTATGGATACAGGCAAATGCAATAAAAGAAAACAGGCAATCTCCAAATGATACCATATTCAATTTGTTAGACAAAAATTATAATAAAGAGATCAGTGCAGCGGAAAAAGCAAAAGATTTTATTAAAGAAGAACGGTTACTGACAGGACTTATAAAAACTGCCAATGACAAAGTAGTAGATGGTGCAGCATTGACGGAGCAACTTAGCAATTTAAAAAACAAGCAGGAATACAAAACGGCACTTGCAGTGCAACAACAAATATTGCAGGAGGAGCAAAATCAGCAGCAGGCACTCGCACAGGAGTTCACCCAGCATGACGATAAATGGTGGGACGCGAAAATTGCCGAGCTGAAACATAATAGCTCAAAAGCAAAAACACCACAGGAGGCGCAGATGTACCAGCGACTGATAAATTTCCTGGGGCTTATTTGCTACCTGAATATAGATCACGCACTGAATACTAATGATATTTCAAATGTGCCCGCATATTTAAACATCTTCAAAGCAGCCGATCCTCAAAATCCGGATTATGCATACCTGTCAGCTATTTATTATATGAAACAAAACAATGCACAACAGGCTATAACCTCGTTGCACACAGCAGCCTCCCTTGGTTATGATGACATAGCTCAACTTCAAACAAATCCGACCTTTGCATCGCTAAAAAATGAGCCTGGTTTTGTGGACGTATTAAATAAAGTGACAAAGAATATTGCACAATAAGCCTGTACGGTATTAAACTTTTTCCACATTCCCCGTTTTATCCTTAAAAGTCGTAGACTAACGTTAATTTTGTATATCACACTACAACGGGTATTTATTAACTTTTTCAAACAAGTGTTCCATGAAGTTTACTTACTATGGCCATGCATGCTTTGCCATTGAAACAGCCGGTAAAAAATTATTATTTGACCCGTTTATCACTGGCAATGAGTTAGCCAAAGATGTAGATATAAATACTATTGAAGCAGATTATATATTGGTATCTCACGGTCATGGAGACCATGTAGGTGATCTTGTAAGCATAGCAAAGCGGACAGGCGCAACTGTAATAGCAGCCTATGAAGTGGTAAACTGGGCACAAGCCCAGGGGATTGAAAAAGTTCACCCTATGAACTTTGGTACCTATAAGTTCGATTTTGGCACACTGAAATTTCTGCCTGCATGGCACAGCAGCGCAATGCCAGATGGCAGCTATGGCGGCAATCCAGGCGGTTTTCTTATTATGAACCAGGATGGCAATTTCTATTATACAGGCGATACCTGCCTGATGATGGATATGCAGCTGATACCACGCTATGCAAAGCTGGACTTCGTAATAATGCCTGTTGGCGGCAATTTCACTATGAACGCTTCAGATGCGGTAATTGCTGCCGAGTTTATGCAATGTAAAAAGGTAATAGGGGTGCATTTTGATACCTTTGGGTTCATAAAAATAGACCACGAGGCTACTATTGCACAGTTTAAAAAAGCAGGTAATGAACTAATATTGCCAAAAATAAAAGAAACCATTAATTTGTAACTCTTTTCCTCTGCTAAAGAGGACTTTATAAGTGAGGATAATAAGATCAAGATGGCAAAAGTAATAGCAATTGCAAATCAGAAAGGCGGAGTAGGCAAAACAACCACGGCAATAAACATTGCAGCGAGCCTGGCGGTACTGGAGTATAAGACACTGCTGGTAGATGGCGACCCGCAGGCTAACAGCACTACTGGTAACGGTTTTGACCTGAAAAATGTGCAGCTGAGCCTGTATGACTGCATGGTGAATGATACCCCTGTAAGCCAGGTGATACTGGAGACAGAAACACCGAATCTGCACCTGATACCCAGCCACCTGGACCTGGTAGGTGCTGAAATAGAACTGATTCACCACCCTAACAGGGAGCATGTATTGAAGAAAGTGCTGGAACCGATTGGCAGCAATTATGATTTTATAATCATTGACTGCTCACCTTCGCTGGGTCTTATTACCATCAATGCGCTTACCGCTGCAGATAGTGTGATAATACCTGTACAGTGCGAATACTTTGCCCTGGAAGGCCTTGGTAAATTGCTGAATACGATAAAAATAGTACAAACACGCATAAACACCGAGCTGAAGATAGAAGGCATCTTGATGACCATGTATGATGGTCGCCTGCGCCTCTCAAATCAGGTGGTAGAAGAAATAAAGAACCATTTTGGCGAAATGGTGTTCGATACTATTGTACACCGCAATACCCGCCTGGGCGAAGCACCAAGCTTTGGCAAGCCGGCCCTGCTATATGATGCAGAAAGTACCGGCGCTATAAACTACCTGAACCTGGCTAAGGAGATACTGCAGAAAAACAATATGACCAAAATAAAGAACCAGGATAAAATATTTGAAACAGACGAGCATGTCGCAGACCAATAAGAAACAAGCGCTGGGGAAAGGCATACGTGCTTTGCTGAATACCATAGACGAAGAATTGCAAACAACTAAGGAAGGTGTACCCGCAGCCTCAGGGCAAAATGCAGGTACTATCACCCGTATTCCTGTTGACCAGATAAGTGTGAACCCTAAGCAGCCAAGGCTTGACTTTGATGAAAAAGCACTAAATGAACTGGCTGAAAGCATAAGGCTGCACGATATAATTCAACCTATAACAGTAACAAGACTTACACCTACCAGTTATCAACTGATATCTGGTGAACGCCGCTGGCGTGCATCTCAGCTGGCGGGCCTGAAGGACATTCCGGCTTATATACGCAATGGCGATGACCAGCAGATACTGGAAATGGCCCTGCTTGAAAACCTCCAGCGCGAAGACCTGAATGCGATAGAAATAGCTTACAGCTACCAGCGCCTGATGGAAGAATGCGACCTGACACAGGAACAAGTGGCTGAACGCATGAAGAAGGAACGCAGCACTGTTGCTAATTACCTGCGCCTCCTTCGCCTGCCGCCGGATATACAGAAAGCTGTACGTGATGGCCAACTGAGCATGGGCCATGCGCGCGCCATCCTGGGTCTTGATCAGGTGGACCAGCAGCTGTACGTATACCGCGAAGCACTTGAAAAAGAACTTTCCGTGCGCCAGGTAGAACAACTGGTGAAAAATATGCAGGAAGAGAAATCTGTAATGCATAAACAGGCGCCATCTAAAGTGCAATTACCACCAGCCTACAAACGCATCGAGGATAATATGGCTTCGCACTTCTCTACCAAAGTGAAGCTGGACCGTAAGAAGAACGGCAAGGGTGCGGTAACCATTGAGTTCTACAGTGATGAGGACCTGGAACGCATAATGGACAAAATGAACCTCTAATACTGGGATACCTGTGCAGAATGAGATGAGCAGTGCAGTGCCGGCTAACTGGCAACAACAAGCAAAAGAAAATCAAAAAGCCTACAAGCGCCTGCTTGAAAAAGGCAATAAGAATAAAATGCTGAAAGCCCTCCCCGACCTACATGAGGAGGCTTTCAGCAAAATAGACTGCCTGAAGTGTGCCAACTGCTGCAAGAATTACTCTCCACGCTTTAAGACACCTGATATAAAACGCATAGCCAAAGCACTGGGCATGAAAGAAGGTGACCTTGCTGCCACCTACCTGCGCCTGGATGAGGATGGCGACTATGTGGTAAAACAATCGCCCTGTCCTTTTCTGGCCTCCGACAATACCTGTAATATCTATGAAGACCGCCCCAGTGACTGCAGGCGATATCCCTATACGGATGAAGATGTGCTGTTGAAACGAGTATCACTCACGCTAAAAAATGCAACGGTTTGCCCTGCCGTATTTACCGTATTGGAGCAACTAAATAGCATGGACCTGAAGTAAGAGGGTTATACACATACCCCCCTGCAAAAGCTGTGAACACATGTGTAAAACAGCTGTATTAGGGGCGAGTTATTCACATCCTCACTTCAGGAAATCGCAAAAAGCAAGCCTGATAAGCTGTACAAGCTATCACTTATTCACATAAACAAAATACAACATACTGTGCATAAGTGCAGCAAATTAACGGATCAGGGTCACATTTCCCTGGTATTTCTGCTCTTCGTTAGTATCCGTAAAGCGAACCTTCATCTGGTAGATATAAACATCCTGTGATTGTAGTGTACCATTCAGTCGCCCATCCCAACCACGGCCTTCCACATTGTTCGTCTCAAATACCTTCTCTCCCCAGCGGTTATATATGACCATGTAGAACTCAGAAACCCCGCGGGACAACAGCTGACGAGGAAAGAAGTAGTCATTCACGCCGTCGCCGTCAGGCGTAAAAGCATTAGGTATTTCAATGTAACAACGATTAAAGACTTCAATACTATCAGTTGTGCTGCAGCCATATTGCGTAGTTACGCGCAACCAATAGATGCTAGGTGTATTGATAGCAATACTTTGATTGGCATCGCCTGTATTCCAGATAGCAGATTCGCCTGCTTGCAGCGGTATCTGGTCAGATAAAGTTATAGAGTTGTGGCCGGGACAAATAGCCGTATCAGGGCCCACATTCACCAGAGGGTAAGGATATACGCGCACTGTATCACGATAACTAGTATCAGGGCAGTGAGCATACTGTGCAGTTACAGAAACAACCCTTACACCTGCACTGTCAAATGTATGCGCAGGTTGCCATGCAGCTATGCGCACATTATCTCCGAACTTCCATAGCAGCCTTGTAGCACCCGTACGGTAGATAGGTGTGAATACAATAGGCAAGCCCTCGCAAACTATTGAAGGTATTGCATGAAATGAAACGTAAGGCGTAGAATCGATATGCACTGCACCATATACTGTATCATCGCAAGGGTATGCTATAAGCTGCACCTGATAGCGACCTGGCCGTGCATATCTATGAACGGGACTGAACTGAGTAGAAGTATCTCCGTCTCCGAAAGACCATAGAGAGCTCGTGTAGTTACCAGTAGATGTATTAGTAAAATGCACAGAATCTCCCTGGCAAATAGCTGTATCGGCGGCAAATGAGATATTGGCTGCAGGAATATTGAAGGTAATGGTAGTATCACAGGTACCGAACGTCGTACGCAAATAGAGTTGGTAAACGCCTGCCGCGTTGTATAACGTATCACCTATACGGCTCTTTGTTGTAGTTTTAAGCACAGTACCTGATACAGTAGACCATGTGTAAGTATAAGTAGTGGTATCGCCGGTTGCTGGCAGGCACCATATAATACCACTATTGCCGCCTTTACAACCGTTCTGCATACCAGTAACTGGTGCACGCCCTGTAAAGTTGACAAGAAATGTATCGTAATGATGTACACACGGTGGCGTAATGTATTCCACATAATACATGCCCGATTTGTAGACAGTACGTGCGCTGGTAAAGGTGCTATTGTCCCAAAGGTAATTTGAACCATCTGTATCTACCTGTAGCAGAGTACTATCCTGAAAACAAAGCTGTACTAATTTCTTAGACCGTAAAGTATCCCGTTTGAATATTATTATATCGTTTGGCAAGCCACAGGCAGGAAATGTACTGGCATCGGATGGGGGCGTAGTGCGGAGAGAAACCACCCAGGGTACAAAATCGCAAGCTAAGCCAGCCAGGTTTGGCTTATTGATCACATCGATATCCAGAAAATCAGGATCACCCATATACAGCTTTCCATCAGGCCCTATTTTCATGTCTGTAAACCAGGGCGGGTTTGCTGTGCTTGAGTCGATGGTCGTTATCTTCATTTTAGAAGCCGCTATTGTAGCAGGTATACCAGAGCTCAAATCGAACTGATAGACAGAAGTGGTCTTATTCATGAAGCTTGCATAGGAAGTGATGTACAGCTTCGAGTTATCTGGCGAAAAAACCGCTCCGTAATAATCGTCAAAATCAAGCTTAAAACAGTTTGACACTAGGCCTGTATGCGCGTTGAAGTCAAACAGCTCAACGTTTTCATCCCAGCGATCGCACATAACAAGCTTCTTACCATTGGGTGAAAACTTAATAACACCATCAAAATACCAATGATGATAAGCGCTGCTAAGAGCAGTCACAGACAATACCGGCTTGCGATTCAGACCACTCCCTGTTATCTCGTAGGATTTAAAAACAGAAGTATCAACCCTGTGCACCACAAGCCAAATATTACAGTCTGCCCCTAATACAGGTGCCATCTTATCAGTAAGGCCAGAGTCCAGCAAAATGCCCTTGCGTCCTGCAACTACATCGCCTTTACCACCATTCAGGCTCATGTCTATGACGCTGTAGTAGAGATTAACACTGGTTGATGCTGTGTGAGCAGTACCCTGCCCCATGCTGAACAGATAGTACTTGCCTGTACTGTCGGGGAAAGGAACTATAACAGCAGGCTGTGCCTGAGATAAATAAATAGGTACAAGATTATTGCCGTTAGGCATTAAGGCGCCGGTGCGATCTTCTACCACCCAGCCATTGGAATAGAAGAGTATATTACCGCTTGCATCGCATACAGACGCACAACCTGTGGAACTAAGCGATTGTGAAGAATAAAGCGTCGGCGTACCGCTGGTAAAATCCAAGCCTACTTTATAGCCAAACACCCAGATATTCTGCTCTTTTTGAGCAAAGGCAGTTAAGCCACAGAATAATAAGATTATGACAGTTGCTGTTTTCATACCATCGAGTAACCAGGTTTATAAACTTAGATCAAAGAGCGCAGAGCCAATTTTGCACAATTGGCTCCCGACGCTCATTTGATGATAAGGCTTATCGCGCGATAGTGAAACGACCTTGTAATTGAAGCCTATTCAATTTGTCTATATAAATAATATTGTAAATACCGTTGGCAAGTGCTGACACCGGTATTATCTGTTGCGTACCGTTGAAGTGTTTTGTCGCCACCTCCCTGCCCAGTACATCTATTATTCTAATAGTACCGCTAGCATTAGTTTGACCATCTATTCTAACCATTAAATTATCCTGTGCAGGATTAGGATAGCAAGACAACGCTATTGCGTCCTTCGAAACGCCGTTTACGGCAGACAATTTCGAAACATAGAATGTATCAGTATGTAGTTGGCAATAGTTGCTATATTGTACATAATAGGTACCTGTATCTTTTACAATAATAGAAGTATCGGTGCTTGTCGTGTTCCACTTATATTTGAAATAACCTGCCGGAACATTTAGTGTCACACTGTCGGTCAGTGTTATATTGGTATGGGTGTGAAAGGTGTCCTGCAAAGGCTTAACATAAGGAAGGCCTAAGCCATAAGATGTACCAGTGCCTGCCTGGAAACCGAGTGCGTCTTTGTGCAGGCCGCAAGTTTTACCATAAGTATTTGGTGATGCGATATAGAAAATGGAATCTGCACCAGCTCCGCCTAATGGGTTGATGAATTCACCATCCCCACCTATGCCGTATATTTTACCATCAGGCCCCTGCCGAAGTACAGTAGCAAAAGAAGGCATAGTGCTTAGCGTATCAATAAGTAATTTAGATGAAATAATAGATGCAGTGGTACTGCCGCTTAAATCATATTGAAATAAAACATTGGGTTGGTCACCGTCGGTATAAGATGAAATATAAAGCTTAGAATTATCGGGCGAAAAACTAATACCGGCGTCACTTACCCCAGTATCCAATAGCACCGCGTTTGAAACTTTGCCTGTGGCAGCAGAAAAATCGTACAACTCTGATCCCAGGCCTGAAGGCAATCCATTACCACTATTCAGTGCCAGCTTTTTACGATCGGAAGATGCAACTATGTCACCGCTTATGTATGCGATAATGCCACTCAGATTGCCAACATTGGAAATGACAGGTGTAGGATTGAAACCAGTATCGGCAATGTTGTAAACGAAGAATTTATTAGTGTTCGTATCTGTGGCGGCAAATGAAGTATCATATTTGTGTGTTATCAGCCACATATTACAATCATTCCCCGGAACTATCACCAGTTTATTAGCCAGAGACGAATCAACCGGAATAGACTTCTTTCCCGTTACAACATCACCCAAACCACCATTCAATCTCATATCTACAACGCAATAGTACAGGCGGCCAGCAAATAGGTCGCCGCCAAGTACGCCATCTATATTCTCGTGTGAAAACACGTAATACTTATTAGGATTATTTACAAAAGGAACAATAACTGCAGCACCTCTTATAGCTGTGTGTGGTGCTATAAGGTCATATCCATTGGGCATAGCATGACCATTCTTATCCCAAATAGAATCACCACTGGTATAAAACATCAGCTGACCCGTTGCATCACAAATGGAGGCACTACAATTCATACTAATGATACCCGTTTTAACAGTTACGGCACTACCAGTGTTGAAATCAATACCAGCGCGGTATCCAACCGCCCAAATGTTATTTTCCTTCTGGGCAAAGGAAGCAAAGCTGAGCAAGAGCACTGCCAGGGATAATAGAGTTTTTTTCATGACATTATTTTTAAATAAGAAAAATGTCCGGTATCCGGCTTTATACAAATTTGATTTATTAGCAAAACCAGAACAATACAAACAAGTTGGTATTTTTGCTACAATGCCTTTTTAATACTTTTACATAAGCATTAAGCCTGGCCTATCATGTTAGCGCCCATACACATTATTATTGCGGATGACCATAATCTTTTCATTGAGGGGCTTTTACTGCTACTAAAAGGAGAAGAAGGGGTTGAGATTGAAGCAATTGCGAACAACACATCCCAACTAATTGACTTACTACCCAAGGCAACCGCTGATGTCATTCTCCTCGACATTAACATGCCCGGAGTAAGCGGCCTCGATGCGCTAAAGCAAATAAAGCAGCTGGCGCCGTTGACCAAAATTGCAATGCTTTCTACCTATAATGAAGAACATCTGATAGAGAAAGCAAAAAGCTACGGCGCAAATGGATATTTACTAAAGAATACCAGCAAAGAAGAGCTATTACAAACTATACGATTAATACACAGCGGGAAAAATTGCTTCCCGAAAAAAAACAATCCTCATGCACCATTTTCAGAAGATGGTGTATTCCTGGCACAACTAACACTTACTAAAAGAGAAAAGGAGCTGGTACAACTTATCAAGAAAAGTTTTACTAACCATCAAATTGCCGACCAGCTAAACCTTAGTATTTATACAGTAGAAACACACAGGAAAAATATTATGCAAAAGTTAAAGCTCAAAAACCCTATTGAGCTGATGAAGTTCATTATACAACACAATCTATAGAAAGGTTCTTCGCTACGCTGATGGAATAAAAATAGATACCAGAGTTCCATTATCAGCAGACGAATCAAATTCTACTTTACCCTGCACCAAAGCCAATCTTGAATAAATATTGCGGAGGCCAATACCTGTAAAGCTTTCTATATCAGACGTACTAAAGCCTCTACCGTTGTCTTCTATCGTAACACTTATACCATCATTATCGCGTATGAGGGAAATATCCAGCTGAGTTGCATTTGCATGTTTTATGACATTTGTAACACATTCCTGTATAACACGATAAAGGATGGTTTCTATAGTACCATCAAAATGTTTTTCAAATCCGCGGGAATGCAGACTTATTCGTATTATGTTGGGATCAATGTTATCTACAAACTGACGGATCACCAATTCCAATCCTGACTCAAGCAAGGCATTAGGCATCATATTATGAGATATAGTACGCACTTCGCGGAATCCTTCGTCTACCATACCCACAATCTTATCAAATTTCTGTTTCTGGTCTGCTGAGGTAAAAGCAATCTCCTTTTCAATAGCCATCAGATTAATTTTTGCGGCGCTCATGGTTTGACTGATGCCGTCATGCAGGTCGCGCGCTATTCGTTTGCGCTCCTTTTCTTCTCCCTCCATTATTGCTTTTAGCTGTGCTATTTTCTGTCGATGCCGTGCACTATTATATACAATAAATGAAAGAGCAATGATGAGCAAAAGAATTGCGGATATACTGGCTATAAGAATATTTTTCTCCTTTAGCTTACTGCTTTGCTGAGACAGCAATAGTTGCTTGTGTACAATATCCCTGTCCTTTTCTGCTGTCTGATATTTGGTTTCTTCCTGGCTGAATTGTTTTGCGCTTGCTTCGTTCAATATGCTATCATACAACGCAGTATAGGCCTTTTGCTCTTCGTAGGCTTGTTTATAGCGGCCTGTTTCAGCATATAGGGCTGCAAGTGTAAGATAAGCATCAGTAAGATGGCTCTTCACGCCACGGTTTTCAGCAATATCCTTTACCATAAGCAATACCTTCTCAGCCTTTTTATATTCTTTCATTTGATACCATGCATTGCCCAGGTCGTAATAGATCATCAGATCGTCTGCATAAGAATTGCTATTAATCTTTAGCGCACTATCAAGATATGCGATGCCCTGTGGCAGTTCTTTCCTTTTGATATATAGCTTGCCTATGTTTTGTAGCACATTCTTTTGAAGGGAAATATTATTCAGGTGCCGGCTTACCTGCAATGCTTTTTGAAATAATGGCAAGGCGCTGTCTGTATTATCATTCTGATAATATACACCGGCCATGTCTGTATATATTCTGGCCTGTATAATATTGTCGCCAAGCTTATCACCAAATATCTTTGCCTTTTGCAAATAGCTCCAGGCTTTGTCATTTTCTCCTACGTTTAGTAGCTCACCGCCAAGGTTGCAATAAAGGTTCGCCAACGTATATGCGTCCTCTATGTCATTCCTTTGTGCTTCATTTATTGCCTGGTACAAAAAGTCGATTCCGGTCATGTAATCGCCTTTTACATTGTAAACGGCAGACAGATTGTTGAATATCTCCATTCGGGTACGTTGTCCCTTTGCCGAAGGCAAATACCGTAGGGCTTCTTTAAACTCGATGATAGCCTGATCGAAATTTTCTTTTTTATTATAACAGAGTCCCAGTACATTTAAAGAACGGCCTATACCTAAAGTATAATTTATGTCCCTGCTTACAGTTAAAGTAGCTTGCAGCAGCTCGATGGCGCTATCTACCTGTGTTTCCTTCAGCCTGATAGCCTGCCGTATAACGGAAGAAACGCTGCCCGTATCCGGCTTGATGTGTATATGACTATTACTTAGTTCATTAATGCGCACTCCCTTTTCCTGGGCGGCCAGATGAAGACATAAAAGAAGAGATGCAAATAAGACGCAGATAGGTTTCATTCATCACAATATAATGCAGGAAAATTTTACATTTATTTCAGACGATGGCAAAATTTTGTTGGCGGCACAATTTTACCTTTGTATCATATCACTACATTAGTATGAAAAACACAGAATTTTCTCATGTTACCGGTCAAAGCTTTGATACCATCAGCCCCTCTGCCAGGGCACTTTTATTATTAAAAGGTCATACCGATATTCCTTTTGTAAGGGAAGCTGCCGCGCTGATATCCAAACCAGAAGTCTATGAACCTGATTTTAGTAAACGCGATTTTAATTTTTGGGGCCGTGTACTCCATTTTGAGATGCGCTACAAAAGCCTAAATGAGCTAATGACGGGACTGGATATAACTAATTTCCTTGAGCTATCATCGGGCTTTTCATTCAGAGGACTGAATGCGGCGTTGCATAATGCTATATACTATATTGATACGGACCTGGAGGAACTGATTGCTACTAAGAAGGAATTAATCTCTCAGCTTCGTGCGGATTTACCAGCACTAAGGGGGACTTTAGATGTACGTCCATTGAATGCTTTAAATGAGCAACAGTTTAATGAAACTGCTAAAACCCTTCCCACAGGTGAATTGATAATAGTAAATGAAGGATTGCTGATGTACCTGGACATGGAAGAGAAAAAGAGGCTATGCAGCACTATACGTAACGTACTGAAAGAACGTGGCGGATACTGGGTGACTGCTGATGCCTATGTAAAAACGGATGACACAATGAAGCGCTTTGAAACGAATGATAAGCTGCAACGCTTCTTTGAGGAGCATAAGATAGAAGAAAACAAGTTTGACGATTTTGAGGCAGCAGAGGCCTTCTTTAAGGAACAAGGCTTTGTAATAGATAAAGAAGCCTCGCAAGACTATCCCAGCATGAGCTCCTTCAAATACTTTATGGAAAGCCTAAGTAAAGAGCATATGGAAATGATGGGCAAAGGCAGAAAAATGCAAGCAAGCTGGCGGCTAAAATTGGCCTGACAAGCAATGATTTAAAGCTGCTGGAATAATATTTTAGTTGTTTCATCAAACAACTAAAATATGGATTGGATCATAAAAATATTTGGCGAGGGCAAAGACCTGAATGTATTACAGATGACCTGCAGGGGAATAGTAGTATTTCTGATTGCCCTGGTACTAATAAGGATTTCAGGCAGGCGTTCCTTCGGCATGCGCACTGCACTGGATAACATTATTGTTGTTCTGCTTGGTGCTATTCTTAGCAGGGCAGTGGTTGGCGCTTCTCCTTTTGTACCCAATGTTGTTGCCTGCACATTTATTGTAATTATCCACCGATTATTAGGTCACCTGGTATCAAAGCATCCGGCAATTGCCCACCTTATAGAGGGGCGAAAAATCCTGCTGTTTGAGGACGGCCGATTTATTAACAATAAGCTTGACAGGGCACTAGCCAGTAAAGAAGATGCCCTTCAGGGTGTAAGACGGTCTGCACTTACCGAAAACCTTGATGAAATTGAGAAAATATACATGGAACGCAATGGGGAAATAAGCGCAATCAGAAAAAAAGATGATTAAAAACAGGTGTTTAATAAAATTGGATTTTATATAACACTGTTTAATACAACATATATTTAGAATTTGTAGTATCTTTGCGCCCGGAAAACGAATTCAATTCGGGTAATAGTGTAACCGCAAAAGATATTGTGTAAAGCAAAATGGAAAAAACGACCAAACCAGTAAAAAAAGAAACAACAAAAAAAGAGAAGAAAGATATTGCAAAACAAGCAACTTCTGAAAATCAAAATACAACCATCTCTGAACCCGTAAGTGAATTGACCGTAGGAGAAAATGGTGGTGTTGTTTACCGCTATAGCGACGAAGAACTAAATGAATTTAAGGAGCTTATAAATGCGCGTCTTGAAGTAGCACGTAAGGAACTGCTTTACCTACAGGACCAGATGCGTGGTAAAGATGCAACCAGTGAAGACAGAGCGATGAGCCTGGAAGATGGTAGTGCAGCCATGGAACGTGAACAGGTGAGCCAGCTGGCCAGCAGACAGATACTCTTTGTAAACAACCTTGAAAAAGCGCTTATTCGCATTGCCAACAAAACATATGGCATTTGTCGCCAGACAGGCAAGCTAATAGATAAGGCCCGCCTTCGTGCAGTGCCACATGCTACGCTTAGCATGGAAGCGAAGAAGGGAGACAAGAAATAATATGCTGAAATAATTCAGTCTTTATAAAACGTATTGCAGCTAAGTAAAACAATTTACTTAGCTGCAATAATTGTATATAGTTTGTACAATACTCATAGATTGTACTAGCATGTCTGTATGCCAGGCGGCCCATCATTTTCTATTTTCATCACCTGTTGGCACCATTTACGCGCAGTAAATCATTAATTTTTTGTAAAAAATTGAACTTTATAAATTGGCCACAGGAGCAAGTTATACCACATTTAATATATCCCTAAAATCATTGGCAAATAAAAATTTATTTGTTTAATAAAAAATCCCTTTATAGGTTTGCAATCACAAAGCAAATAAAACTGTGATCCAAAATCTGCATATACATCATCATCATCTTACCCACGGGGTAAGCTGGGATGATATTATGTAGTGCTTAATAAAACTATTATATCATTCAGGGGCTTACCAGCAGGTAAGCCCCTTTTTCATTTCTACTATTTCCATTTTTTATGAAACTTAAAATTGCAATACAAAAGTCCGGCAGGCTGCTGGAAGATTCGATAAAACTGCTGAAAGAATGCGGCATTGAACTGAACAATGGCACCGGTAAGTTGTGTACACAAGCCTTCAATTTTCCACTTGAGGTGCTTTTTCTTAGGGACGATGACATACCCATGTACGTGCAGGATGCCGTTGCTGACATAGGCATAGTGGGCGAAAATGTAGTATTGGAAAAAGCCAGGGAAACACCAATAGTTGAAAAGCTGGGCTTCGCAAAGTGCAGATTGTCTATTGCTGTTCCGGCAAGGGAGACATACGAAGATGCAAGCTGGCTAAGCAATAAAAGGATTGCGACCAGCTACCCTACACTGCTTGGAAATTTTCTAAAGTGCAATAATATTTCTGCCGAAATACATGAAATAAGTGGCTCTGTAGAGATTGCACCGGGCATAGGTCTTGCCGATGCTATATGCGATCTTGTAAGCTCCGGCAGTACGCTTTTGCAGAACAATCTTAAAGAAGCAGAATTGGTTCTTAATTCAGAGGCAGTTTTGATTTGCAACAAAAATCTTTCTGAAGAGAAAAGAGCGATTCTCAATCAGCTGCTCTTTAGAATTCAGGCCGTACGCAAGTCAAAGCGGAACAAGTATATACTGCTGAATGCACCGAATGACAAGATCGATGAGATATCCAGCATTATCCCAGGCATGAAAAGTCCAACCATATTGCCATTAGCTACGGAAGGCTGGAGCTCGCTTCACTCGGTAGTACAGGAAGATGACTTTTGGAACATTATAGAAACACTTAAAGACCTGGGTGCCCAGGGAATATTAGTAGCACCAATTGAAAAAATGATAGTATGATGCAAATAATAAAATATCCGGAACAGAGTACCTGGGCGGAAATATTAAAAAGGCCTCCAAGCAATTACAATACTATAAGGGAACAGGTAGTCGATATATTACTCGATATAAAAAAGAATGGAGACAAAGCGCTAAAATACTATGCGGAGAAATTTGATGATGTCACGCTCTCTGATTTAGCTGTTTCTGCTAAAGAGTGGGAGCAGGCCAATTCGGTTACATCTGAATTGAAGCAAGCAATTGGGAATGCAATACAAAACATTCGCCTTTTCCATACAGCACAGGTTGAACAGGTAGTAAAGATAGAGACAAAACCTGGCGTAGAATGTTGGCGAAAATCTGTAGCAATAGAAAAGGTGGGATTATATATACCGGGAGGCACAGCACCACTGTTTTCTACTTTGCTTATGCTTGCTATACCCGCAATGCTGGCAGGTTGCAAAGACATAATCATATGTACCCCACCTGATAAGAACGGGAATATACCAGCTGCAATCCTATTTGTAGCAAAGGAACTTGGCTTAACGCAACTTTATAAAGTGGGTGGAGCGCAGGCAATAGCTGCGATGGCATATGGAACCGACACAATACCGCAGGTTTATAAAATATTTGGACCCGGAAATAATTATGTGACTTGCGCAAAAATGTTGGTTTCTGCTGAGGGTAGGGCTATTGATATGCCTGCGGGGCCATCTGAAGTGGCCATCCTTGCTGATGGGAGTGCCGCTCCTGCTTACATTGCGGCAGACCTTTTATCGCAGGCAGAGCATGGTATGGATTCACAGGTATTGCTGGTATGCAATAGTATGGAAACTATCAATGACGTGATTGCTTGTCTTGAAATTCAAATAGACGCATTACCAAGAAAAAGTATAGCACAAAAAGCTCTTGCAAATAGCAAAGCGATCTTAGTAAACAACCAGGATGAGGGAATGCAAATATTAAATGAATATGCGCCTGAACACCTTATTATTTCATGTGAAAATGCGGAAACTATTGCGGAACAGGTAATAAACGCAGGTTCAGTATTTCTTGGTAAATACTCACCAGAGAGTGCCGGCGATTATGCAAGCGGCACCAACCACACACTGCCTACAAATGGGTTTGCAAAAACTTATAGCGGAGTGTCGCTGGATAGCTTTGTAAAGAAAATAACCTTTCAAAAGTTATCTAAGTCAGGACTTGAATTGATAGGTGATACGGTAAAAGAAATGGCTCTGGCAGAAGGACTTTATGCACATGCTAATGCGATAACCATCAGAACAAACAAAGCATATGAAACAATTTGATTTAAATAAAATAATACGACCAAATATTCAACGTTTGGTACCCTACTCCTCTGCCAGGTCTGAGTATAATGGCGCTGCAACCATATTTCTTGATGCTAATGAGAATAGCATTCCTATAGGCAGCAATGCGTATAACCGTTATCCTGACCCCTTGCAAAAAGAGCTTAAGCAACGTATAAGCGAATTAAAGAATGTCCCTTCGGCTAATATTTTCATCGGCAATGGCAGTGATGAACCCATAGACCTGCTGATACGCATGTGTTGCTCACCCGGTGTGGACAATATACTTATTTGCCCACCTACCTATGGCATGTATGAGGTGGCGGCACAGATAAATGATATTGCAGTACAGCGTGTTTTGCTTACAAATAGTTATCAATTGAATGTTGTAGAAATATTGAAGCAGGTAACTGAAAATACTAAACTCATCTTTATTTGTACGCCTAACAATCCAACCGGCAATGTAATGAACGAGACTGATATCATTACAATACTGGATACTTTTCAAGGAATTGTAGTGGTTGATGAAGCATATATAGATTTTGCAGCGGCTAATTCATTGGCATTGACGCATGACAAGTATCCCAATCTGGTAATACTTCAAACTTTATCTAAAGCCTGGGGGCTCGCTGCATTGCGCGTGGGACTAGCCTTTGCATCAAAAGAAATAATTGAAGTTTTGAATAAAATAAAGGCGCCTTACAATATTAATAAAGCATCCCAGCAACTTGTTTTTCAAATGCTTAGTGACACCGAGCAAACAGCCACAGCTGTAAATACACTGCTGCAACAAAGAAAGCAACTGGCAGAAGCATTGAAGAAAACATCAACGGTATTAAATGTTTATCCATCTGATGCCAACTTCTTATTGGTAAAATTTGAAGATGCAGCAAATGTGTACAAATATCTATTGAGCAAAAAAATAGTTGTTCGAAATAGAAGCAATCAGCCACTATGTGAAAATTGCCTGCGCATAACAGTGGGTACATTTGAAGAAAATGAGTTCCTGATAACGGTATTAAAAGAATATCAACCATGAAGAAAAAGATTCTATTTATAGACAGAGATGGCACTTTGATTAAAGAGCCTCCAGTTACTTATCAGGTGGATACTTTGGAACAACTTAGTTTCCTACCCGGTGTTATTAGGAATCTTTATCGCATAAGCCAGGAAATGGATTATGAACTAATAATGGTTACCAATCAGGATGGACTTGGAACAGCTAGCTATCCTGAAGAGCGATTTAACATTGTACAGTCAAAAATGCTGGAAGTATTTGAAAATGAAGATGTCCGGTTCAAAGCTGTTCATATAGACCGCTCATTTGAAAAGGAAGGTTTAGATACACGCAAGCCAGGTATTGGCATGCTAAAGGAGTATTTATCTGATAACTATGCCATTGAGCAATCATTTGTAATAGGAGATAGAATTACCGACCTTATACTCGCGAACAATCTTAATGCAAAGAAGATCTTCATCCGCAACTATGAGCAGATAGACCCTGGGCTAATTTCTGTTGATAAGATGGCGAATAACTGGGATGATATATATGACTTTCTGAAGAAGGAATGCAGGAAAGTAAATTATCTCCGCAATACGACGGAAACAGAAATCAAGCTTGCTCTTAACCCCGATGGGTCAGGGAAATACAATATCGATACCGGCATTGGATTCTTTGACCATATGCTTGAACAATTTTCCAAACATAGTAATATAGACCTTGATATAGACGTCTCTGGAGACCTGCATATAGATGAGCACCACACAATAGAAGACACCGGAATAGCATTGGGTGAAGCCATACTACAAGCGCTGGGTAGCAAAAAAGGTATTGAGAGATTCGGGTATTGCTTGCCAATGGATGATTGTCTGGCACAGGCAGCCATAGACTTTGGCGGACGCAGCTGGCTGGAATGGGATGCCGCATTTACCAGGGAATATATAGGCAAAATGCCAACGGAGATGTTCTCACATTTCTTCAAGTCATTTGCCGACGGGGCTAAATGCAATCTCAATATCAAAGCAGAGGGTCTGAATGAACACCATAAAATCGAGGCAATATTCAAGGCATTTGCAAAGGCAATAAAAATGGCAGTAAAAGTGGATAGCAATAATTTAAACCTACCGACTACAAAGGGAATATTATGAAAGTAGTTATCATTAAATATAACGCAGGTAATGTTCGCTCTGTTGACATAGCACTACAGCGACTGGGTATAACGGCTACGTTAAGTGATAGTGCAGAAGAAATAAAAGCTGCTGACAAAGTAATATTTCCAGGTGTGGGCGCTGCGGGTAATGCAATACAATATTTAAAAAGGAACAGACTAGATAAAGTAATCAGAGAGTTGACACAGCCAGTACTGGGAATATGCCTTGGTATGCAGTTGCTCTGTAGCTACTCCGAGGAGGACAATACCGATTGCCTTGGTATTTTTCCACAAAGAGTCAAAAGATTTACCGACGCAGTAAAGACTCCGCAGGTTGGCTGGAATAATATAAGTGAGCTGAGGTCAACACTTTTCAATGGCATAAAGGAGTTTGAGTATATGTATTTTGTCCACAGTTACTATGCTGATGTGAGTGAATATACTATTGCAAGCACAAACTGCAATTATGCCTATAGTGCAGCTTTACAAAAAGACAATTTTTATGCGGTACAATTTCACCCTGAAAAATCAGGAACTGTTGGAGCACAACTACTAAAAAATTTTATTGAGCTATGATCGAGATAATTCCTGCAATAGATATCATAAACGGCAAATGTGTAAGGTTATCTCAGGGAGATTTTACAAAATGCACCACTTACGATGCCACTCCGCTGGACATTGCCAGAGAGATGGAAGTAAAGGGCATCAAGCGTATACACCTGGTGGATCTGGATGGAGCAAAGGCTGGTAAAGTAGTGAATATAGCTACCTTAAAAGAGATCGCAATGCACACTAATCTTATTATAGATTTTGGTGGTGGTATAAAGACATTTGAAGATGCTGCAGCTGTGTTTGATGCGGGAGCCACAATAATAAATATTGGCAGCCTTGCGGCTAAGCAGCCTGACACAATTATTCAATGGTCCCGGCTATTAGGGCCGGAAAAAATACTTATTGGAGCTGATGTGATGGATTATAAAATTGCTATAAATGGCTGGCAACAGATTACAGAGCTGGATGTTTTCAATTTTATTAATGCTTTTTATAAAGAGGGTATTAATCAATTCTTCTGCACAGATATTGAGAAGGACGGCATGCTGCAAGGTTCATCCGTGCAGCTGTATATAGACATTCTTCAAAAATTTCCGATCATTAATCTTACAGCAAGCGGAGGTATAACCACGCTACAGGATATTGAAACTCTTGAAAGAATAGGCTGCTCCGGTGCTATTATAGGCAAAGCCTGGCACGAAGGGTTAATATCCATTTCGACAATCAACAGAAACTAATTAGCAATGCTGACTAAAAGAATTATCTCTTGCCTGGATGTGAAGGATGGCAAGGTGGTCAAAGGAATAAATTTTGAAAAGTTACGGGAAATGGGCGACCCAGTTGATCTCGCAAAATCTTACGCGAATGAAGGTGCAGATGAGCTTGTGTTTCTGGATATAACCGCAACCAATGAAAAACGGAAAACATTAACTGCACTTGTGGGTGAAGTGGCGCAAGCAATAAATATTCCATTTACCGTTGGCGGCGGTATTAGCAATGCAGATGATGTATATGCCTTGTTATATGCAGGGGCAGATAAGATATCAATCAATTCCGCTGCGGTAAATAATGTCCACCTGATAAAAGAACTTGCGACCAACTTTGGTAGCCAATGCATTGTACTGGCCATAGACACGAAGCTGATTGGGAGAGAATGGCTTGTATTTACACACGCCGGAAAAAACAATACAGGCATTAATCTCTTTGACTGGATAAAGAAATGTACCGAAATGGGAGCGGGTGAAATATTACTTACGTCCATTGATCATGATGGCACCAAAAATGGATTTGCAAATGAATTGGTTCGCAGTGTATCTGCCATTACACACTTACCTGTTATAGCCAGCGGCGGAGCGGGTAATGAAGTGCATTTTGCAGATGTATTTGTAGCAGGTGAAGCCGATGCAGCACTTGCTGCAAGCATATTCCACAGTAAAGTGCTGGAGATCCCTGCTTTGAAACAATATTTAAAAAATAAAAAAATAGACGTGCGATTATGAAGCCCGATTTCAACAAATATATTGACGGTCTTGTTCCGGCAATAGTGCAGGATAGCCAAAGCGATAAGGTATTAATGCTTGGGTACATGAACGAGGAGTCGTATGAAAAGACAATAGCAGAAAAGAAAGTGACTTTCTATAGCCGTTCGCGAAAAAGGCTCTGGACAAAGGGAGAGACTTCGGGCAGCTACCTTTTTTTAAGGTCTATACTTATCGATTGCGACAACGACTGTCTTTTAGTGAAAGTAAGTCCCACAGGTCCTGTGTGTCACACGGGTACAGATACATGCTTTAGCGAAACAAACTATAATAAGTCCTTTTTAGCAAAACTGGAAGAAGTAATCAGAAATAGAAAATTGAACCCTGTTGAAGGCTCATATACGAGCTTACTTTTCCAAAAAGGCATTAATAAAATAGCCCAGAAAGTAGGAGAAGAGGTGATAGAGTTAGTTATTGAAGCTAAGGATAACAATGAGGATCTATTTAAAAACGAGGCAGCAGACCTTTTATATCACTATCTTATACTGCTGCAGGCTAAAGGATTGTCTCTGTCGGATATTGAAAAGGTGCTGGAATTGCGACAGAAATAATTTATCTGTTACGAAATAAAAATTATACAAATTAATTTACAAACTATGCATATGTTAATTACAATCATTAATATATACTTCTAAAGACCGTGAACCAATTAAATAATATTTCTTTAATGATTACGTAAACTACCAGATTTCTTTTTGAAAATTAAATTGGTTAATTTTAGGTTATCTATTTACAATCACCATGTTAAACAATGAGAATTAGTAAGTTCTGAATTTCTCTTGTTTAATATTTGTTTCAAAATAGATTATCTTCTATGAAAGCCAAACCTCTTACCAAAAAAGAAGCCAAGAATCTTTGCGAGGCATATCAATACCTTCAAGGAAATATTATTTTTAATGGCAAGGATGATTATAAAGTTGTCGACTGTGTCTGTATTTCACCTTCATACAAAAAAGATAAACTTTCATTTATAAAGAAATATAGCATTTATAGAAATGCGGAAAAGGCTATTGCATCGTACGATGGGATTTATTTTGATGTGTTAATTGTGTTCAAATCTTCCACTTCTTTAGACGATCTTCAGTATACTGAGCTTAAGAATTTTTTATTCCAGGCAAGCTTACTTGCAGGGTAGATATTAATAATATTCACAAAAAGCCTGGTAGTTGCTTTACTGCCGGGCTTTTGCGTTTAATTTCAGGTGTGTACTTATTAATGAAATTTCCCTATCTTTGGAACTCAACTCTATTCCCATGCCCAAGTTATTCGGTTAAAGAGGATGGATTGATAACTTAACTTCTTCAATCGGATGAGAGAGCACAACAAGTGCTCTTTTTTTCTGCCCGCACCATCCTAAAATAAAATTGGCCATGAATTATCATGACCAATTAAACTATTAAATTACTTAGGTGCTTATTGCATTGAGAATTCCGGAAGTCTGTAAGTATTAACGGGTTGACTTTGATAACCTGCAACAGCGCTTTTAGTAGTGGCTACCAACTTTACTGTTCTAAGGAAGTCATCAACAGAACGGTTAATTATCTTCTTACAACCGCGCGTAAGCCTGGCTGACTTTCTACCACGTTCTATTTTATAATTATCCCTCAGCCACACTACCTTTAGAGACAATTCATTATTGAGTGCCTTTACTTTATGCATCAGCTCCTCGAAAGACGGAGCATATCCTTTTTCTATAATACCCCTGGTAATATCTTCCACATACTCAGTAGTTATTGTTTCAGCCATTTGGCTAAACAGAGTAAGTGATTGTTTACCAAAGAGATTTGGTATTTGCGATAACATAGGTGTGTTTGGTTTATAATTACAACACTAAAGTACAAAACCATAATCAATTGATAGTTACCTATTTGTTATTGTCGGTTATTGTACTCCTTCATTGTTCGTATTACAAAGTAAGCTCATTTAGTTCATAAAAACAAAAAACGGAATACGTGAAAAGTACCCCGTTCTCTTTCTATATAATAATTTCAATAAATTACTTCACCTCTATAACAGCCTGAGATGCAGCAAGCGGAACATCGCTACCTGCATCAAGAGCGGCTACTATGGTATATTTACCTTTAGGTACATCATTAGGCAATATCAGCTCCACGTACCTTTTTTGGTCAGGGAATATTGGGAAACGCTTAGGACCAACCTTGATCTTTTTTGCATTTTCACCCCCGTCCAGTGGAGATAATTCGAGGTAAGCTGATACGCGCATTTGAGTACCTCCTGTATTTTGACAACCTATTGTATAATGGCCTTTCTCACCAGGGACACTTTTAAATGCAAGCATCTTTATTTCTTTAGTCATCAAAGGTGGCGTTTGGTAAATGTGTACACCCATTCTCATCTGATCTGATATTGCAGCGGCTTTTTTTACATCGCCAGGCACAGGCGCTACCATTTCGCTAATTGTTTCCAAAAACATCATAGTCCACTTCATTTCAGCTGTTGCGCCAGGTGAATCAGGCACTGTCATTTTTATATTAATTGTTGCTGTTTCGTTTGGCTGAAGATCGACAAAGGGCTTATCGAGCGTTATCCAGTTAGCACATGAGTGAGCGAATGTGCCTGCCTTTTGATAAATATGTCTTCCGAGGGAATCTCTATAAAAATCCTCGAAGTATATTTTAAAACTTTTTCTTTCAGATAGCGTGTTGCTGATCTGTAACTTTGCAACGGCTGTCTGCCCTGCACCAAGCGTAAAATCAACAGTTGCGGGATTTACTGCAATACCGCCATTTTGCGCATAGCCATAGCTGGTAGCAAAAATCAAAAATAAAATAGGGATGAGCAACCTATTCATAAAATTTAGATTAATTTTGATTTGTTATAACAAAGTGCAGCAAAAGTAAATTATTTTTATACATTGAGTATACATATTCATTATGAAAAAAATCCTGCTTACGTTTCTTGTGATATATACCTGTCTTGGGTATAGCTGGCAAGCGTTGGCCCAGAGTGCAAATCCGGATAATAATATCGCCCTGACAGTAAACCAACCTTTAATATTTTCCTACAATTTTGCTGATGAACTGGCACATGACAAAATAATTAACAACGCCCTGGAACTGAAAGTGCGTGCGGCACAATTTAATGCAGACGTATATGCGAGTATTTCTATGCCCAATGCAGATGTGTCACAATTTTACAGGCAAATGTCTCTTCGCCTCGTAAATAAAACATCTGCAAGTGCACAAGCGGGCATTAATACAGATACGTATCTTACAAATAGTCCTACTCTTCTATTCAATCAACCTCGTATAGTTGACAACGCACCCTACTATTCGTTTTATTATGATGTTATAATGCATCCTTTTAATTCGCAAATACGACCAGGTAACTACAATTTTGCTATTTTGTTTACAATGACGCAGCCATGAGAAAGAGAGCCCTACATATATATATAGCACTTTGCCTATTCCCATTATGCAGCTATGGGCAGACCGGAGGTCTATTTTCTCTAAATCAAACTGCAACGGGTACGCTTAATATACCTCCACTGCAGGATCTTAAAGTAACAGCCTTAGATAATACGAGTATAAAATTTGAAGGTGAAAAGGATTTTAAGAATGGAAAACATGTCAGTAGTCACTATCAACTTAAGATATTAAGTAATATACCCTGGGCTGTGACTGTGAAAGCAAGCGATCCTATGCTTACTCCGCTCACCTCTACAACTGCCAGAGATGTACCGGTTAGCATTGTAAAACTTAAACCGAGCAACGTAAATAATTATATAAGCTTATCTACAGCGCCGCAAACCATCCTGGTAAGTGATAATAACAATCTGGAAAACACTTATTATATAGATATGAAGTTTGACCCGTCATGGCATTTACCCGGAGGGTCATATAACATACCATTGGAATTTACCTTAAGTCCCCAATAATTTTTCTTTAAAATATATTTTTTGCGAAAGGCACATCTTTGGATGTGCCTTTTAAATATGTGCGGTTGGGCATAGGTAAACAATATGATTAACTGATGTTTGGGTGCCGGGTATAACTCTGAGAAAAAATTACTTTTTTTGCATTTTTTGGCTATATGCGTTACCTGGCTTGTGTTTCAACGGATTAACACAGGGTATAATTGGGTATAATTTGCTCTTTTTATACCTTACTCAATGCGACAATGTGGTGGAATGCGGCAATGTGATACCAAATATTAATCCATTTTAAATTGCTCTTCCACAGATCTTGCAGGCACATAACTCTCTAAAGCGCAGAAACTCGCTGAGTGTTTAGGGTTTACAGTATGTCAAAGAACTTTTATCGATTAGCAAATGTGCTTATTAGCAAATTAGCTAATGGAGTTGTGTATTAACACACCCCTTACCCCTCTCTAGAGGGAATGTTACGCGGCAAGGTACTATTATTAACAAGCGGGCTCCAAATTAAGATGTCCACATTGATGCAAATTTGAACGAGATCAGGAATATTTCCTGATTGACGTGAACCAAAAGATCTTTTTCTATTTTTTGCCAGGTTTTTTCTGCTTGATCTAAGGCCAATAAGCATAGTTTTTCCCCTTTCAGGCAAATTTTAACCAAATTTTATAGGTTTTAATATTAAAAAATATTGTGGATATCCTGTGAATTTGTGTGAATTTCTATAATGTGGCAATTTTTTATCAAAGTTTGACCAGCTTTAAGCATCATCTCATCAAATCATAAAAATAATTTTATAATTTTTAAAAAACATAAAATCAATGAATTACAAATTAAATTTCACTTTTCAAATTAAAAATTTAATAGATACAAATTCAAAATGTGGATAACTGCAAAGTGTGGAATACTCATCCTAAACAACTGCATGCCAAATCCATTTTTTTAGGCTGCTGAAAAAATCTTCAGAACAGGTTTCGCCTTATATCAGCAATCACTCGCAAGGCCCAATATCAAAGGTTCTCAGCGATACTGAGTTCATTATCCGCATAGCCTAGATCATCTATTTGGTGCACCAACGCGAAAGTAAAACCCACTTTTTGTTGAATAGTGGTGAATAACTGAGACGCCATACCGCCTTTCCTTGAGCAATCTTTGTGTCATCAATTCATCTCTTTAACCATCAAAATTTTTAACAAAATGAAAAAAGTAATCCTCGCATCGCTCGCAATGGCAGCTTTCGCAACAGCAAACGCTCAATTGAACACTAGCGCTTACGCTCCTCAGTCTGCTTCTGTATCTGACAACGTACAGGTTCAGGTTCCTAACGTATTACAGCTGAGCCCTTCTGGCCAGTCAGTTATACTGTCTTCTACTAGCCTGACTGCAGGTAATGTAACTGGAACTCAGACTTACAACGTAGCTTCTAACAAAGAATGGATGGCTTCTTACAGCATCACTGGTGCTACTGGTACTGAAGGTGGCAACGCTTACACTCACGGTGACGGAACTCACTTTGGCTGGAACGGTGGTAATGCACTGAACACAGACGACGGTGATGATAACAACATCATGCCTTTAAGCCTGCTGTCTATGCAAGTTACTGCTCCTACATCTTCTCTTGATGGACCAGGTGCTATCGTTTGGGGTTCTTCTTACACTCCAGTACACACTGGCGGTTCTCAGCAGATCATCAACGAAGGTGTGTGGGGTGCTTCAGTTCCATTCTCTCTGAACTATCGTTACAACTTCAACACTTGGAACTACATGGGTGGTATCTATCGTGCTGATGTAACTGTAACTGCTACTCAGGAATAAGCTTAATACTTCTCTTATAAATTAAGCCCTTCCTAGGAAGGGCTTAATTTTAAAACAAAGCGATATTAAAAAAAAATTTGTCGTTCCCTATCAACACTATAAACTAAAAACAGTTAGGGGCTGTTGCGGTAAAGAGAGAGCATTCAAAAATAATCGCCCACACTAATGATCTCTGGTGTTAAACATATCATCCCTTTATTAATTTTTACCTTTGCAATTTTTGCAGCTAAAAATGCTGCTGCGCAAGGGAGTCCTTATTATACAATTACATATAAAGACTCCTTACAAAAAGATCCTTCTTCCCAATTTCTTTACAACAACATTACGGTAAGAAATACTTACAACAAGCTGATAAGTATTACAATTTCAGTTACCACTCCGCAAAATTGGAACCTGATATCTGAGGAGCAAACTACAATTGATCTTGCACCAGGTGAAACCCAGATCATCCCGGTAACAATTGCAAGACAACCTGGCGCATTGGCCACCTGGACACCAGTTTCTATAACAGCACAATTAAAAAATAGTCCTCTACTCGATAAATATGAATTCTTTGTAAAGGACAAGGTTATCACCTCATTTGGTATTTACCCAGCCTTACAAAACCTGGTAGTAGTAAATTATCAAAAAGATTACGAAGTAAAGCTCCTAATAAGGAATCGCGGCAATATTGATCAGCATTATAAAGTAGTGCTTCAAAACAGCGCCTTCGAATTAAATGATCAGCATATGGTTACTATCCCGGCCCGTAGGGATAGCAATGTAGCGTATACTTTTCATATAAATAAAGAAATGTGGAACCGATTGAAATCGGAAGAGGTACGTGTACGAGTAATAAATGACAGCAATAAAGAAAACAACTATTCATATACAATAGAAAAGGTAAGCAGCACTTCTTATCAGAATTCGCAGGCTTTCGCCACTTTCCCAATTACACTGGAAGGTGGGTTAATGCAATTCAATAATACACTAGCTTACTACGGAGGCGTGACAGGGGATATAGCCTTCAATAAAGAAAGCAACCTGGCATTTTATTACAGATCAAAAGAATTTGGGTATAACGGCCTTCAATACAATGTCTTTGATCTTTATTACAATTATAAGAACTGGCAGATAGCTGTGGGACAGATGACCGGAGCAAAAGATTTTTATACTTTTGGTAATGGTGTTCGCCTTTCTTACATTGAAAAAGACGGAATGTCCGTTAGCATTTATGGTATAAAACATCAAAAAGGATTTGGCATTTCTAATGATATCTATGGGGCTAACTTAGGATATCATCTAAACAAAATAATAATTAAACATTCATTCGCCGCCAGCTATGACACCAGCAGGAACATGAATAGCTACCTGCTTACAACGGATGCACAGCTGATAAAAAATAAAACTACCTCGCTTAACGTAAATGCCGGTGCCGGCTTTGACCACTCAAGTATTTCAAGACCGGGTTTAAAGGATACTCTTGGGAGCTCGCTTGGTTACAATTTCCTTTTTAATAAAGACATGTTGCGCATTGTTTCAAGTATACAACGCAATAGTGACAATTACCCTGGTGCCTTTAGAGGTTATCAATATCAAAACCACGACGTTCGCCTGCAGGGAAAAAGCAGTTTCATCGGGCTGTTTTATAGATACAACTATACTAGAACAAATTTCTTTAAGGACAGCATTTATAATCTGACCAGCTACAACTACAATTTGTCCAACTATGGTGTACAAGGTGGGTGGAGTAATAAGGTGTTAAATGTGGTACTTGGAACAGGTATATTATCTCAAACCGGTCAAACTACGTCGCCGCCAAAATATCAATCGTTCAATCTTGATATGAATGTAAGGGTAGGAAAGTATCTAAATTTCCAATCCAGCTCCTTGCTTGGCTATTCGGCTACTCCATTCAGCAAATCACCTGATCTGTTTACACAAATGCTTTCACTTAGCAGTGTTTATGGTGGCGTTCAAATGCTTTACTCCAAATTTCCAAACTATAACGTTATATACTCTTCAACACCGGGAACACAGACCGGCGATCAAAGCGGCATAGTGGAAACAGTAAATTATGGCGCGTACGTAAATGGCAAATTTTTTCATAGCAAGCTGAGTGCGCGTATGGCATATTTCATTTCTCAAACCCTTACAGACGGCACCTATATTTCAAACGCTAACACAAGCATAAGATACGACAACAAACATGAAGGATTAACAGTGTCTCTGGACGGGAATATGCCTCTTCAAAAGGAAAACATGCAGAACCATTATGCATCGCTTACGGTTTTAAAAGACCTTAATGTGCCACTTGTTTTCAAACGCAAATATTTTGATTTGAAAATTACTTTGTACAGCGATGAAAATAGCAATGGAAAGTTTGATGCAAATGAAAAACCATTAGGCAATCTGCAGGTAAACATAAACAACTTCGGTATGCTTTCTGATGAAAAGGGTGTCATGAATTACCGGAATGTGGAAAAGGGTGTTTATACACTCGACTTTCATACTATAAAAGGATTAAAAGGATTAATACCCGCAAATGGATTTACCCAGACTGTAACTGTTACCGGCAACACCAACATATCAATACCTTTTAAGAAAAGCCGCATGATAAATGGTCACCTCAATGTACAGCTGGATAGCGCCAGCCATACAGAAGTAACAGTTGGGAATTACAGAGTGACCGCAACAGACAGCAGCGGTGAAAAGTTTTCTGATATAACGGATAAGAATGGTGATTTCACGTTAAGCTTACCTGCGGGTATCTATACGGTATCATTAAACCCCGCAGCATTTAGCGAAGAAACTGTGAAACCTGCTCAACTTTCATACAAAGTAGACCTGATAAACAATGAAGAAGGTATTGTAACATTTAAGCTGATACAGAAGAAACGAGGGGTAGTATTTATTAAAGCAGAATTATAACAAAAAAAACAAACCATATATAACAAACTCTTTATTCCACTTATAAAAACAAACAACAATGAAAAAAACAATTCTCACACTTTCGATTGCACTGACGGCTATCGCGAGCAATGCACAGCTAAACACCAGTGCATATGCTCCTGCACACGCCTCTGTAGTTGACAATGTGCAGGTTCAGGTTCCCAACAAACTGGAAATGAGCCCTGCGCACTCTACTACAATTTTATCAACAACTACACTGCCTGCTACTGTAACAAATGACCAGTTGTTTACGGTAAAGTCAAACAAGGAATTCAGTGTATTTGTAAACATCAACAGTCACGACAACATTTTCTTTGATTACGATCGTGGCAACAATGCTAACCACATTGATTTTGATGACAATGTTTACATGCCTCTTAGCGACCTTAAAATAAAAGTTGCTACAAACCTGCCAGGTGGTACTGTAAAAAATGGCTTTACAAGCTATACTCCACTGACTCACACATGGTTTAACTGGGGTCTGGGCGCTGAGCTTATAGACGAAGGTCAGCCAGGTGGTAATCAACAATTTGATGTTGCTTACCAGGTAAATTTAGGTTGGAACCACGTAGGTGGTATATACAGCGCAAACGTTGTATACACTGCTGTACAGGAATAAAAAAACAGAGGGGCATCCGTAAGGGTGCCCCATTTTTTACAAAAACACCTGATAACCATGCGTATACTATTTTTTGCATTAATGCTTTTCCCCCTGGCGGTATTTGGAAAGAATTACAAATATGCCAAGCTTATTATTGCGTCTAAGGGCAACGACAATATTTCGATGGACAAAACAATTGTCCGTGAATCGCAAGGGAACATTTCCCTGGAAGGAAAGTTCTTGCGCATAGACAACAAGCACTATAAGCTAAAGCCTATTAAAGGAGAGAATATGTATAAAGCCAATGGACATGTGTTCAAGCTTGTATTCTCAGGTGATAACCTGGCATACGTAGAGCTTTTTAATTATGATAAAGTTTATAGCTATTGTATAAATGTAACAGACGAAAAAGGGACCTATTTATCTGCCAGGTGATGGTGAAATAAAAACCTTTGGTGTATGAATACAAAAAACATACAGTTATCAATAATTGCAGCACTATTATTTACACTAAATGTGCTGTTTTATTATTTTTTCAACCAGATAGCCTTTATCATAAATTATAGTAACCGCTCATACACTACTGAGCATTTTGCCGGTCATCAATCTATTAAAGTTCCAATACTTACGGCAGAAGTTTACTCACTTTTATTTCCAATTCTGCGCCCGGCTAACACACAAACCGAGAGCAATGCAGAAGTACAACCTGTATCAACATTAGAAAACATACAGGTAATTAATACACTTGATAATAATGCAGCCCCTATAGTATCTGCTACGGTTATTAATAAAAAGAATATAGACCGTAAGATCCCTGCAGCACTTGCACCGCTGAATGCAATTGCTGCCACCGGCCCTGAAATTCAGGCTCCGGTAACTTCAGCATCCGCTACACCTGTGCAAACACCTCAAGCCGATGATGCATCGGAAGAGGTTAATGCACCGGTAGCAAAAAATACAATAGGCCACGTGTCAAGCGACGAAGTGAAAAATATTCCTGTTACCCGTTCTGTATCTAACGATGCGAACGTGGCTGGTAAAATGGTAACAATAAATGGCCAAAACTCTTTGATGGTTTATCCGACAAATAGTGAATGGCACGAAATGTTTGTTATCCTAAATCTTACGCCATCCGACAAAACACCTTTAAAATCGATTATTACGCCAGACTTTGATGGTGTGGTGTATCCAAGTACGCAAAAAGGAGAATTGGAATTGCATGGAACAAAGTATAAAATAACACTAGTAAAATTGAAAGGCCATAATCCTAATTCATCTTACCCCTACTTCTTGTCATTAGCAAGCACTAATACCTTTTTCATTTTCGGCGATTATTCTGATAAAACAAAATGGTATATATATGAAAATGACCGTGTAAGCCAATATAATTCCTCTTCAGAAATACATCTTTTTTAGTTCACAGACTGTATTTTTTCCTTTTTAATCCCTCCTGAACGATATAAGCAGTATTAATTTTAGGTAAAATATAGCATATAAATTATTGTAAATTATTATAATATTTATATATATACCCGTATTATACAATACGATACGTTGAAAAGTTATTTAAAGAGCTATTTTGAATAATCATTCATTCGCAAAAACTCATATTAAAACGAATATTTCTCTATAAAACTATTACTTTTAAAATGTTACATTTATCATATCGCTTTCGTTTTTTCAACGAACATTTTAACCTTTATCACACCTGAAAATAAAAATTGGTGGTAACCGCAAATTTTACAAGGGTGAAAATGAGGAAATTTTTATTTGCTAAAACTTCTCTGCTTTTTTTTATTTCACTACTCTCGGTAGTGAATCTTTTTGCTCAAACAGATAGCTGTAATATTTTCCTTCAGGGCAGATATATAGAGGTGGGCATTAATACAAACGGGGCATACGGCTCCAGTGTGGGGGCCCCATCAGGTTATCATCCTAAAGGTGCATCTGGTATAATAGATTCCTGTTATGGAACTTGTGCCAAGGGTAATTTAGGTTTTGTTGCAGATCCTGATAAAGATGGATGGACATTAGGCACTCCGACCTACTTTGGCGACTACTTTATGCCAGGCTATCCGCAGGAGGGCTGGAGCATTATGGCGGATGGCAACCAGGCTAATGCGTGGAACGGTGGAGGCTGGTGTTCTTCGGTAACAGGTGCTTATCCTTTTTCAGTAAGTACCCTTAGAGGCAGCAACACATCCTATACCAGCGCCGGTAATAAACGAACAGGCGTTTGGCAAGGCAACTATGATAGCTTGTTGATTACCCAAACCACCGTTATAGACACGTCTAAAGTTTTTTTTACAGTATATGTTTCTTTAATAAACAAGGCGCATACATCCAGAAACAATGTTTACTATCTACGTACTGTAGATGCTGACAATGATGAACCAGAAGTAGGAAATACAAATTTTACAACAATAAATTCGGTTGACTACCAGCTGCCAAACTCGCTGGGTGCCACGCTTATTTCATCCTCAAGCCTCACCTACCCTACCCGTGCTTATCTGGGTTTGGGCACATTGGATTGCAGAGCCAGATGTTTTTATAACAAAACGAATCTCGTACCATCATATGGCACGTTGGATAGCATGTATGGAAAATATCGCGGGAAAGGAGATACAGTAAATTACCGCTATTCGGGTAAAGACACCGATGATGTGGCGATAAACCTGGCTTATAAATTAGGGAACATAGCAGCAGGCGATAGCGTGAACTTTGCGCTTGCATATATATTAAAGATATCAGACATCACCGCAGCTTTTGCTACTACACTACCGTCCCTGAAGGTGGATACTGTTCCACATTTATCAGGCGACACCATTAAAGCATGCAGAGGAACAATTGTACCAGTGAGCATAGCTAATGGCGGAGGATACACATGGAGTTGGAGCTCACTAACAGGGGATTCTGTTTACTCAACATCGGGAGCATCCACTAATGTAAAAATATCGGATACGGCAACAATGTCTATAATTAGAGTAGTAGGCGCTTCGGTATGTAGCAATGATACCTTTTTTATCAAATTCCTTCCGCCAGCTAAGGTAACTATAGATCCCGTTGCGGCGCTTTGCCGCGGAGGAATTGCAAGATTGCATGCAAGACATGGCACAAATTTCACCTGGTCCCCGCCTACCGGCCTTTCGTGCACTTTGTGCGACAGTACAACAGCGACACCTACCGCCACTACAACCTATAAAGCTGTAGGCACTAATACCATGGGCTGTCCTGATTCAGCTACAGTAACTGTGATATTGGATACACCGGCTACAGTAAATGTTTCGGCACGCCCTTCTACTATTTGCTCGGGAGACTCGGCTAAATTGCTTGCAAGTGGTTCATCAACTTATTCATGGACGCCATCCGGTACAATAACTTGTGCAACCTGCGACAGTACGTTTGCAAAACCGACAAGCACAACTATATATACTGTAATTGGTACTGATACACGCGGCTGTACAGATACAGAAAAAGTAACCATAAACGTAAATACCAAACCTGTTATTACACTCGATTCCACACAGGCCATTTGTGCAGGACGCGCCATAATACTAAGAGCCCACGGAGGAACGTCATATACCTGGCGGCCATCAGGCATTTGTACAACTTGCGACAGTAACCTTGTTTCGCCAACGGTTACTACAACCTATCATGTAACCGGCACTAATACTAATGGATGTAGTGATTCCGCAACTGCGGTTATAACCGTACATTCACTACCAAATATCCAGTTAGATTCATCACAATCTATTTGCGTCGGTTCTACCGTTACACTCACGGCGCATGGTGGTACTGCCTATACCTGGTCGCCATCAGGTGCCACAGGTACTACACTTGCTGTATCGCCTACTACTACCAGTAACTACTCAATAACAGGCATCGACTCTAACGGCTGTAGCAATACAGACACAGTGACCGTAACTGTAAATACTAAACCGACAGTAAGTGCCGGACCTGATACCAGCATATGCAACGGTGCATCAACTACGCTTAATGCAACAGGTGCTGTAAGCTATTCCTGGAGCCCGTCCACCGGACTGTCATGTACAGTATGCGCCAGCCCAACCGCATCACCATCTGTTACTACAACCTATGTTGTGACAGGTACTAATGCTAATGGCTGTACTAATACCGATACAATTACTGTTGTGGTAGTAAGCCCGTTCACTATTAGTGCCGGCCCTGATAAAGCAATATGTGCAGGAGGATCAACCCTGCTTTCCGCTACGGGAACGCTATATTACTCCTGGTCCCCAACTACCGGACTATCATGCAGTACTTGTACAAGCCCGGTAGCGTCTCCATCCGTTACAACCACCTATATATTGACAGGCACTAATAGCAATGGATGTATCAGCAGAGACACTGTAGTAGTTCATGTAAACGCTCTACCTTCAGTAAGTGCGGGGACAGATAAAAACACCTGCATTGGTGGAACAACTACATTATCCGGAAGTGGCGCTTCTACGTATGTGTGGACACCTACAACCGGCCTATCATGCAGCATATGCGCCAGCCCTATAGCATCTCCTATTGTCACTACTACATACATATTAACAGGAACTGATACAAACGGCTGCATTAATGCAGACACTGTTGTGGTGAATGTTAATCCACTACCCATAGTAAATGCAGGTCCTGACAAAACAATATGCAGAAACGGCAGCACTGTACTTACAGCTACTGGTGCTGCATCTTATTCGTGGGCGCCCAGCACTGGGTTATCATGCTCAAACTGCGCGAGCCCTACAGCATCTCCGTCAGTAACGACTACCTATATTGTCACTGGCTCCAATGCTAACTCCTGTTCAGGAACAGACACAATTACGGTTTATGTAAATCCACTTCCGACGGTAAGTGCCGGGCCGGATAAAAGTATATGTGCGGGCGGCAATACAAGCTTGTTAGCATCCGGTGCAAGTTCTTATTCGTGGACACCAAGTACCGGACTATCTTGTAGCAGCTGCAACAACCCGACTGCCACTCCTGGTTCTACCACTGCTTATGTTGTAAACGGTACAGATACTAATGGCTGTGCCAATACAGATACAGCAATTGTAACAGTAAATCCGCTGCCCGCTGTAAATGCCGGAGCTGACAGGGCTGTTTGCAATGGCACAGCAGCATCACTTACTGCAACCGGTGCGAGTACATATACATGGTCACCTGCTATAGGTTTATCCTGCACCAGTTGTGCTAATCCTACAGCAAATCCAACAAGCACTACAACATACGTGGTAACAGGGACTGATACGCACGGCTGTGTGAACACAGATACTGTTGTAGTTTCAATACGGGCTTTACCCATCGTAACAGCAGGAGCAGATGTATCTGTATGTAAAGGAAGCTCAATTACACTTTCTGCAACTGGTGCAAGTACGTATGTATGGTCGCCTGTATCTGGCTTATCATGCAGCGCATGCGCCAGTACCACAGCAACACCTTTAGTCACTACAAGCTATGTGGTGACAGGTACAGATACATATGGTTGTTCTAATAGAGACACTGTTAAAGTAACCGTAAACAATTTAGCAACCGTCAGCGCAGGACCCGATCAAGACGTATGTCTAGGTAACTCAGTTAAGCTTACTGCTACTGGTACCTCTTCATTTGTATGGACACCTACTACTGGTTTGTCATGCACTTCCTGTTATAACCCAACAGCAACACCTACTGCGACCACAACATATTTCGTTACGGGCACCGATACTAACGGATGTTCTAATACAGACACAATAGTCGTAACAGTAAGATCATTGCCAAAAGTAAATGCAGGACCTGATCAATCGATATGTAGCGGGCATAGCACTTATATGAGTGCATCAGGGGCCACTACTTATATATGGGCACCTGCCTCCGACCTGGCCTGTCCTACTTGTGCTAATTCAAAAGTTAATATTACAGGCACTACGACATTTGTACTAACAGGTACCGACACCTATGGCTGTGTTGATAGCGATTCGGTGACTATTACTGTTAACCCCTCACCTATTGTAACAGTCGGTCCAAATGCAATGATCTGCAGAGGAAATGCGGTAACAATAAGAGCAAGCGGCGCTCAGACATATTCATGGCAACCTGTAAGCAGTCTTTCATGCAGCAGTTGTGACTCTGCAATCGCAAATCCAACGGTTACAACTATATACACTGTTGTCGGATATGCAGCTAATGGATGCACAGATACCCAACAGGTTAAGATAACTGTAAACCAGCCACCTGTAATAAATGTAACTAATGACACCGTTTTATGTAATGGTGACAAAATACAATTAAAAGCAAGCGGGGCATATACTTATAGCTGGTCGCCTGCTGCTACATTATCGTGTTCGACATGTGCAGCCCCTTATGCGGATCCTTCTGCTACAACAACTTACAGGGTTATTGGTACAGATATCAATGGATGTATTGATTCAGATAATGTTACGGTTACCGTACTTGATAAAAAGCAAGTTGTGGTGGGTGCAGGAGACAGTGTTTGTAAAGGCAAGTCTGCTCAGTTGTATGCAAGCGGTGGTACTTCTTATCTGTGGTCTCCGGCATCCGGCCTGAACAACAACAATGTTTCAGACCCAATAGCAACACCAGACACAACCACCACCTATAAGGTAATAATAAAACAAAGCAGTTGCTTCGCAGATAGTTTTTATGTAACGGTATTAGTATATCCCCCAATAAGTGTGAATGCAGGCCCTGACCAAACAGTGATAGCGGGCTCTAGCGTTCAACTGCAGGCAACCGCAACGGGAGCTACATCTTACGCATGGTCGCCTGTCAATGACCTAAGCTGCGCAGATTGCCTTGATCCTACAGCAACTCCGGCGACTACAACTACCTATACTATTACAGTAACTAACGCAGGTGGCTGTAAAGCAACTGATGATGTTACATTGAATGTAAGATGTGATAAAAGTCAGGTATTTATACCTAACACCTTCACACCAAATGGCGACGGCGTGAATGATAGATTTTACGCCAGCGGTAAAGGAGTAACTATTATAAAACGCTTTAGTGTGTACAACCGATGGGGGCAGCTAGTATATAACGCAAACAACATTCCAATAAACGATCCTACCTATGGATGGGATGGGACCTTTAAAGGCGAACAAGTAAAACCAGATGTATTTGTATACATTATTGACGCTACCTGTGAATCAGGTGAACCAATACAATTAAAAGGCGATATCTCTCTTGTAAGATAACTCTATTGAAAAAATGCTAACATCAGATGAATTTAACTTTTATCCGAATGTTAGCATTTCTTCCTTTATCATCTGTGCATGATATTTTTACATCGGGTGTAGCGGGGATAAAAAATGTTTTCTCACCTATTTTGGTTGATTTTAAAAAGCGATCATTGATGTACCAATAGACTTTTTGAACATCATTTGCCGTAGTGCAGGACAGTTGCAATTGCTGCTGTTGCCTATCGGTGATAATATAGACCATTCCGTTTGTCAATGAATTTATAACAGGCTGCTGTCCGTCGAAGCTTCGTGTGCATGAGGGGTTATGCTCTGGTATATGCGGATAAGTTATGTGAAAAGCATCATAATAGGCAGCCAGCTCCGGCGATACATTCTCATAGTATTTTGTTTTGTATCCACTGACAGGTAAGCAGGCGGTGCAATAAGAAAACTTTTCATCAGCAGATACCCAAACTTCTTTCAAATGATTACAGTGTTCATTATTTGAAACGCCAGGAATATAATTATCCATCACTTGCTCGTCACAAAACGCATTAGGCAACTTCCCGGATTTCGCACACACTAACCTGGATGCTATACCTTCAGGTTGTGTAAGCCACTCATTTTCTGCTTCCCTATCCACAGCATTAAAAAGCTGAAACAATAATGGTGTAGCAGTCATGGCACCATTTATACCTGCAACTCCTTCCCCAGAAAAATTTCCCACCCAAACACCTATGGTGTAACGTTTATTAAATCCCACACTCCAGGCATCACGTCTGCCATAGGAAGTTCCGGTCTTCCAGGCAATGCGGGGTATACCCTGCGCCTGATCGTATAAATTCGGAAGATCCGGCCTATGCAACTCGAGCAATATTTTGGTAACCATATAATCAGCTTCCGGAGTTATGATCTTCGTGCCTTTTTCTATGGACATCTTTGCATTTTTCAACAACCATACAGAATCAGGTATTGAAAATTGCAAAGGATAATAAATACCTTCATTGGCTAATGAAGAATAAAGCGCTGTAAGTTCATCAAGCCGAATGCCACAACCACCCAGGATCATTGATAGCCCCAGCTTCTTTCTATTGCTCCACACGGACGCAAAACCAGCGTCGTGCATTTTATTAATAAACAGCGGCACACTGACCTCATTAAGTAATTTTACAGCAGGTATATTTAACGAATTGCGCAGCGCGTCTTCTATTGAAATATTTCCCCTGAACGAGAGGTCGTAATTTTCCGGTGAATAACCGCTAAAGTTAACCGGCACATCTGCAATAATGGTTTTCGGCGTCACTATACCTTTATCAAATGCAAGGCCATATAATAGAGGCTTCAAAGTGCTACCAGGAGAACGTGTTGCAATTATACCATCTACCTGGCCATTGTGCAGCATATCATTAAAATCTGCTGAGCCGATATAGGTTATTACCTGGTGGGTTTTATTGTCCACTATTAACACAGCAGCGTTGTAAACATTCTTTTGTCTTAGGCTATTTACATAATTAGTGACCAGATTTTCCACCTTTTGTTGCATAGCCGCATTTATACCAGTCCTAATTTCCGGTTTACCAGGAAAGGCCTTTCGCATACGCCATGCAAACTGGGGAACACTAGCAGGAGCGGCATGTCTATAGGCCGTAAGCGGCTCCTGTAAAGCATCTTTAATAATTTCTTCAGGAAAAAGATGGTCCACTTCAAAGCGCTGAAGCCATGCATTCCTTTCCTTTATAATAGCACCATTGTTCCGCCCCATTACTAAAGAGCTGGGCTTGTTAGGAATCACACTTAATGCCGTAAGCTCAGCCAGCGAAAGCTGATCAGGTGACTTCTGAAAATAGAGCCAGGAGGCGGCCTTCACCCCTTGTATGTTTGAACCATATGGCACCAGGTTCAAATAAAGTTGCAATATTTCATCCTTGCTGTAGTGCAACTCCAACTGAGTTGCCCGAAACATTTCTATTATCTTGTTTATATAAGTACGCGACTTGGGCTCAAGCATCCTTGCCACTTGCATAGTAATGGTCGATGCACCACTGGTACGTTTCAGGTGAAATACATTATTCACAAAAGCACGCATCACAGCAAGTGGATTAACCCCAAAGTGATGATAAAAATGCTTATCCTCCTTAAATATTATTGCTTTCTTCAGTGCAGGTGTTATCTCATCCAGTCTCGCCTTCATGCGCCATTGCTGGTCTTTAGGCAGGTAAGCATGCAGCACTTTGCCGTCGGAAGCCTCTATAACAGGGGCATATGTAATATCTGTATTTACTGGAAAAATTAAGTCCAGCAAAAAGAACAGCACAATTACTCCTACGACTGCAAATGCTGCACGCTTCAGTATTTTTCTCATCCGCTCTTTCATAAACTACTTATCCAGCACCTTCACTACACCCGCGCCATTGTATGAATGGTAAGCACCATTGTACATAGCGTCTGCCTGTACCGGCCCTACCTGATATGTACCCGGCGATACGGCCCTTACCATGTAATAAAAGTCTTTCCTATCACCCGTAACAGTTGCAAAGAAATTAGCACGATCATCACGAACATCCATATAGTCCGGTTCAGCTTCGTCTTTTATCCATTTCATTTCCGGCATCTCCGTTAGCCTGGTATTCTCTATTTCAAAACCAGCAGGCAGCATATCCGTTATCGCCACATTCGGGATTTCTCCGTTGTACTGCGCTTCTATTGATACGCGTACTACTACCAGGTCATTTTGATGAAATACATTACTGCTAATTTCTTTACCATTCCGGTCAAAATAGCTGCGACGTACTTTTATAAATTTATCTTCCTGTTTAAAGCTACCATCTCTGGTAATACCCGAGGTTTCCCAGAAGTAATAATAAGGGCCTTTGCCATGCACTGTTACATTTACAGGTTGATTAACATACGACCTTAAATCTATATTCAGGTTATCACCTTTGCTGGCAGCTATTGTTTTACCGTTGACAATGACAGTAGCTGTGGCTGTTGTATTATTGGTTGCTCTCGCAATCTTTCCTAAGGCAAGCAAGCCAAATACATTTTCCTGCGTGTTGAGATAAGGGCTATTTTTCATCTGTTCAGAGACCTGCCTTGCCAATATGCCTACCTGTGGGTTATTTGCATCAATATCCAGCAGGGCATTCAGCGCCAACGATTCATCTCTAATATAAGAATAGAAACTCCCACCAAAGGAAGGATCTGCCTTTTCATTACCAAAAGTTGATGGCAACACCTGCCTTGCTTGCAGCGTTTGGCCACTTAGTGCAAAAGCAGCGGCAAGCATATATTTGCCATCAGGCGTTAGTACACTAAGATTTCCTTTATAGTAATTCATAAATGACCGTTGCGGTTGACCAGCCAGGGCCAGTACGTATAAAGAATACGGTATTTCCTGTGCAGCTACATCCAGTCGCGTACCACCATTAATATAATATATCTCAGTTTCCTTCCGTTCCAATTGACTGCGCATATAGTCCAGCAGCCTGTCGATGGTATGCTCATTCACTTCATAACCCGCTTTTCTTGCTTCCAACAAAAAATGTGTGGCATACACGCTACCCCACCAACTTTCGTAGCCTCCACCCGGCCAGTAGGACAAAGCACCATCCGGCATTTGCATGGACTGCAATTTCAGTATAGCTTTCTGCACATTGTAGCTTGGATTCATATCGTGGTCTTCCCGCCCATAAATACTCTTCACCAGATCGTGATAATACAATTGAGGAAAAGCCGCAGAGGTTGTTTGTTCCACGCAGCCATATGGGTACTGCACCAGATCGGAAATATTCTTTGTAAACTGGATAAGCGGTGATCTGCCAACTATTAACTTCCCATGCAGTGTGTTTGGCAGAAAATTGTAGTTCATATTCACCTGGGTACTTTTGTTTTCGGTAGCAACGCCATTCCCAGTTATTTTCTGCAATGAGGCTGCCGGACGCACAGCTATTTCTGTTTCATCACTAAATGTTTCCCCAAGCGCCTTCACTACAACGTTTACCTTACAGGCGCCAATGGCAGCCTGTGCAGTTATATTGAACACTACGCGTCCCTCCCTATTGGCAGGTATCTTTACAGTTTGCATAGTTGTCCCACTCATGCTTAACGGACCACTTAACTGCACGCTTACTGTTGCGTTTGCATCTTTGCCGGTGGTGTTGCTCAGTGACACGGGCATTTCAACTTCATCTTTAGGGCTCATAAATCGCGGAAGCGCCGTACTTATAACTATGGGGTCAGCTACTTTCATATGTTTTTCCCCGCTGCCAAACTGCTTGCCTTTATAAGCTACTGCCATTACTCTTATATCGCCGGAAAATTGAGGTACATCTATACTATACTTTACAATTCCCCTAGCATCAGCCTGCAAAATGCTGCTCCAAAAGGATACCAATTTCACCCTGTTCACGAACATTGGGTTTACACGCAGCTCACTTTCGACCGACATATCACCACCTGTGCTGGATCGCATTGTTTTTATTTCCGGCAGCAGCAACGGATAAATGTCATAGCTATTTACAGATAATCCTTCCTTTTGATAAAAATATGCATAGGGGTCAGGGGATATATAGTTTTTCACCTGTAGTATGCCTTCATCTACCGCCGCTATTGTTACATAAGCATCCGGTACTGTTTTTACTGTAATAGTCTGTTTTGTTTTTGAACGCGATTTTTCTGCAACAGCTATACTGACCGGAATATGGTCTTGCTGATTTTCAACAGTTATTGATTTAAACCCGTGTGCTACCGTCAAAGGCATATCGCTACCGTCCATTGGTCTAAACAACGTAGCAGTTATATACACGTTTGGCACACATACCTCAGAAGCCACCATGTTAAGTGATGCAGTTTTGTTTGTGGTATTCAGGTAATAGTATTTAATCACTTTGTCCCGTTCAACTGTTACAAGCATTCTACCTTCAAATGGTGTGGTAAACAGAAGATTTACCTTATCATTAAGAGCATACTTATCCTTATCTGCTTTTATATCCACGTTCCCTTCATTATTTACTTCAAAGGAAGTGTATTGGGTATCGCCCCAGCCCCAGGCATAAAAATCGCTTTCCACATAACTATCAGATCCTGCGACTGATACCCGTACCTCATACTCGCCGCTTAGGTCTGCAGTATAGTAAAAGCTTGTATTGGCCCCGCTCACCCGCATCTTAGTGTGATAAACTATTTTTTCATCTTTTTGCGACACATACTTGTAGCGGTTGCCGTCCTGCTGTATTACTGTATGCCATTCCTTCTTTACAATACTTATATCTTCCTCTACATTATTTTGTGCCACACCATTTTTGTCCACGGCTATCAGCCCTATCTTCATCGGTTTTCTTGTTCCTACATACTCATCGGCCACTTTTATACCCGTAAAAATAGGATGGGTATATACGGTAAAGTGCTCATACCTGTGCACCGGCCTTCCTGTTTCGTCAAATACAGTAGCCATTACATTACCATTCAGCATACCCGCATCTCCAATATTATCCAGCGCTATCGGCACTTGTGTTGCGCCTTTTTCGTCCGTTTTTCCATTTCGCACTATTGTTTGAAAGTTCAGATCGTTTTCTACGCGGAAATTAAAGTCCGGATAATTTTTTGCAGCAAAAATGCCCTTATCCAGATTTAACTCGCACTCATAGTTACGTCCTGCTGCCGGGGTACCAAACAGGTTATCTGCCTGTAGGTTGGCCAGCACACTATCGCCCACCTTATACTCCTTTTTATCCAGTTTCAGACTTACCTTCATCCTATCGGGCATAAATTCCTCTACGCTTATATTATAGGAGTTTAACAGCACATCATTACCTGTTAACACTTGTAATATATAGGTCCCTGTCAGGGTACTTGCCGGCATATTGAATGACGTCTCACAAGAGCCCTCGTCGTTCAGTATTTTCCGCATGGTTGCAAATTCTTTACCATTCGGCATCATCAGTCTTAGTTTCACAGGCACCTCGCCGGGCATCCCCCATTGCTCGTCACGCACTACTGTACTCACATGTATCGTTTCACCCGGGCGATAAAGATTGCGTTCAGCATATATCATAGCATTTAGGCCCACATCGTTGGGCATTCTCCCGTCAACATCAAACCTGGATGTCTCAACCCGGCTTTGGCTTAGCCAAACAAAACTGAATTCATCATCTTTTTTTGCGGTTACCATCCCAATTTTAAACCCGGGCGCTTGCTTAGCAATACCGTTGAATACCGCCACGCCGTCCGCATCCGTATTCGCAGAATAGAGTTTCTGATTATTGGTACTATAAAAACTAACCTTCACTCCCGAAAGCGGAGTAGCATTGTGTATCGAATTTGCAAAGACATACATATTGTCCTTCTCCTCTTTTACAATTAGCCCAATATCAGAAACAGATAATATCTTACTTTGCTGCAGCCATCTGTGGTCTTTTGAGGCTACCGTTATTACATAGACGCCATTGTAGTCGCGAATTTTGTCTTTAAAATCAAGGTGCAGCACCCTGGCTGAATTCTGCTTTGGCAGCTTGCCTGTTTCATAGCCCTGGTGAAATATAGTATCACCGATATCTTCAGTATTATAATACTCGTAGCCTCCGCCATCATCATCGCCCTCATCCTCTTCATCATCAGATCCATAACCATATCTTGTCCCCTTTCTCATAAAACCTTCAAGGTTATTTTCATATACCTTAACCACGGTCACTTCAAGCTTAGGCACATTCACAATATTAAGCGCCAGGTTTTTATATCCTTGCGATGAAAGATACATGCCCTTGCTATTAATGAAGTTGATGGTTGGTTTCAGCTTTCCAAAGGTTACCTGTTCAGAATAATTTCTTTTTAATTTGCCACCAAAAGCGCCTTCCAGCTTATCTGATATGGTGAGTTCGTAAGTCTGGTCTGCCTTTAGGCTGCTACTGGTGATCACAAAGCCGGCATCCGAAACACTAACGTCAAACGGCACTGCAGGCTCTATAGTAATATAATTCTTCAGCCCTTCCTCATTTATAGGCTGTGATGTATTTACGGTTATTACCCCTTCCGTACCCGTATGTTCAGCCATCATTCCGGTTACTGACAGATTATAACGGGAAGGGATTATTGCGTTGACGCTGGTATCTTTTTCTGATATATAGGTTCCCGGCACTACTGATATACCTTTTGCTATATCAATTTTTAACGGCGTTTCCTGGTCCAGGTCGTTTAGTGGCATAAACTGTACCGATACTGTTTTGCCAGTACCATTGTTTACGCTGCTTATGCTCACATTTGTATTGCCGGAACTTAGTTTAAGCCTTTGCACCGCTTCGTCTACTTTTACATCGTAGTTGAAGTCTATGTCCAGCTGCACCATCACGTTGGCCATATTCTTACCTCGCGTCCATGAAAGGTGCGTGCGTTCCACACGCAGCGGAGCGGTATGAAACTGGTAGTCATTCTTATTACCCAGCCAGTATTTCTTTCGGCATAGCTTCAGTATCCGGCTGGTTATTTTAGCTGTATAATTGGTTCCTGGTCTGAAGCCATTATTGGGGGAAAACATCAACTCGCTGGAGCTATTCCATTTGAACATACCTTTTACAGCCGGGTTGAATTCAATGTAGGCCGTGCTATCCCACTGCTGCAGCAGACTATCGGGATAGATGTCTTTGTTGAAAGTAAACGTAAGGTTTTGCTGTTGCTCCACCTCCGTTTCAAAATTCCTGTTTACAACTGTGATTTCATTTTTAGCGCCATGGCAGGCAGACAAAAAAAGGCACCCGATCAATAAGATGGTGTGCCATGAAGTGCATTTCATAAAAGCGTTGGGATATGTATTAAATAAACGCATGCCGATTCAAATATTGTGTAAGTATGTAAAAATATTTTCCCCCGCCTGAATTTTATATCACCAGCTTTTCCACAATTGTTTTTTAGGCGTTTCGACGGGGTTATTTTTTATCCGGAAAAGCCTATTTTAATATCAATTTTACCCCTGCTTAGTTACCTTTGGTTCCCAGTACGAAAAACAATGAAAGCAGCTATTACCCGGGAAAACTTATTACTTGCCCTAAAACACTATTTCGGTTACGATTCTTTTCGTCTGCAGCAGGAAAATATAATTACAACCATTCTTTCAGGCAGAGACGTATTGGCTATTATGCCGACAGGCGGTGGTAAATCTATTTGTTATCAATTGCCGGCACTGCTATTCCCAAGCATAACGATAGTTGTTTCTCCGCTTATAGCACTGATGAAAGACCAGGTAGATGCTTTGCTTGTCGATGGGATACCAGGTGCTTTTCTCAATTCCACCCAATCCGCTTCAGAACAATCCAATATTATTTCGAGAGCCCGCAGAGGGGAATTAAAGATGCTGTACATAGCGCCGGAAAGATTGGGTAATGGCGGAGGACAATTTTTAGAATTCCTTAAAAGCCTAAATCCTTCTCTGTTTGCTATAGACGAGGCGCATTGTATCTCTCAATGGGGACATGATTTCAGGCCTGAATATTTGCAGCTGGCAACCTTAAAAAGGCAATTTCCAGATACACCTGTTATTGCGCTTACTGCCAGTGCAGATAAAATAACTCAGGGCGATATAATGGATAAACTGCAGCTTAACATACCTAAGCAGTTTGTCTCCAGTTTCGACAGGCCGAATATCACCTATTATATCAGACCGAAAAAAGATACACTCCCGCATATCATTGCATACCTGAAGCAACATCCCGACTATAGTGGTATCATTTATGCGCTTTCCCGTTCATCTACAGAAGATATTGCGCAACGCATAGCAGATAGCGGGGTATATACGGCTTACTACCACGCCGGCATGAATGCAGAAGACAGAGCCCGGGTACAGGATGCCTTTCAGCGGGACGAGATACGTGTAGTGGTGGCGACCATTGCCTTCGGTATGGGTATTGATAAATCGAACGTGCGCTTTGTGATGCATTATGATGTGCCCAAGAATATTGAAGGCTATTACCAGGAAACAGGCCGCGCTGGTAGAGACGGGCTTCATAGTGATGCCATTCTATTTTATTCCGCTGGCGATATTATTAAACTACGGAAATTTGTAGAAATAGAAGGCAATACCGAGCAGACAGCCGTCGCAAACAAAAAGCTGCAACAAATGCAGGAACTCTGCGAAACTGAAAGCTGCCGCCGGCAATATATACTTCAATATTTCGGCGAACCTGCTTCTTCATTCTGTGGTAATTGCGACTTCTGCTTAGGAGAACGGGAAGAAAGGAAGGCTACGGAAGATGCCCAGAAAGTACTTTCTGCCATCGCCCGCACCGGCGAGCGCTTTGGCGCTAATTATATAATAGATTTCCTCCGCGGTTCCGATAGCGAGAAAATATTGCGCGAGCATAAGACGTTAAAAACTTACGGCATTGGTAAAGGCATAAAAAAAGACGAGTGGCAACAGCTTATCAAACAACTCATCCAGCAGCAACTTATTACCAAATCAGATGACCTGTATCCTGTCTTAAAACTGAACGATAAAAGCTGGCATGTGCTGCGCGGCGACCTGGACGTAAAGCTGGTTACCCGTAAACGGGAACAGGAAGCGACATTTGAGACACCTGAATACGACAACGGCCTGCTAAAGCAATTGAAAGAGGTACGTCTGCGACTTGCAGGGCGGGAAAATGTACCGGCCTATATTATTATTGCAGATAGCGCCCTGGTTGAGCTGGCTACATACTTCCCTCAATCCTTCGAAGAGTTACGAAAAATATCCGGCTTTGGCGACTATAAGGTGAGCAAATATGGTGCTGACTTTTTGGATGCCATTCATGAATATAGCAAGGAACACAGCCTTGAATCCCGCATACAGTATAAAGTACCTAAGAAGGAGCGCCGCAGCAACACGTCTGCGACGAAAGGGAGCAAAGGGGCGAATAACAGCAGCTATATATCGCTTCAGCTATTCCAAGGAGGCAATACCATTCCCGAAATAGCATCTCTTCGCGGTATTTCACCAGTTACCGTTGAAACCCACCTGGCAAGCTTTATAGCTACAGGCGAACTGAATGTTGAACAACTGGTACCTAAGCAACGACTTCATTACATCATCGAGGTCATCAAATCCTCAGGACAAACGACGGCGCTAAAGCCTATCAAAGACCTGCTAAGTGATGACTACAGCTATGGCGAAATACGTATGGCCCTGGAATACTATAAAAACCAGTATAGCAATTAATCCAGTGCATTAGTTTTATGCAACGGCCTGTCAAAGCCACCCCATACCAGGCCAACCAGTACAGCACCACCGCTTAGGTTAGTACCACCGGCATTATTGTAAAATAGTTGATTGTATTTTGCCTGTAGGCCCAGGTAGTCATAACCGTTATAGTAATAACGATATTCCATCCCGGCATTTAGATTTAAAGACGCAATATATTTACCATTATAACTGTCGTTGTCAGTAGTTGATTTTAGCTGGTAAAGTGCATCGTACTCAACTCCGCCTATCGCCAGCAATTCGCTTTTCTCTGTTTGGACAACAGCATAGCCCGCTGTCGCGCCAAGCGATACACTGGAAAAGTAATTCGTTGTCTTCTGAACATTATCACTATATACCTGGTAGCTGCTTGCAGATTTCAGGAATCGCACCTGCATATCCATGCCCAATACAAATCTTTGAGAACGAACGAACAGGTCAGCTCCCAAATCAGGATGCACACCAAGGAGTTGCAGGTTGCCGTTAGGCACCCAAACACCGGCAAAAAGTCCACCGCCATAGTTATTTAACCCATTGCGCTGCTTTTTTACTTTGTCAAAGCTCTGTTGCAGCACAGTATTATTGTAGGCCGAAGAATCCAACTTATTAAGAACATTCAAATCTCTGGTTGCGTAGAAATCAACCAGCACTTGCTCTGTAGCTGTAAGACCTTTCTGGCTGCGCATACTATTTGCCATAGCAGACAGGAACTCATAATAACTTCCATCTACAGGGTGCAAACCGTAGTAGTAGTTCATGCTTGTATCCTTGCCGGTATAGTTATCTTTATATGCAAGCAGGTAGCGCACCATGTTTGCATCGTACAGGCTTTCGTTAAAACTTCCGCTCTTTATTGCATATAGTATCTGGAAGGAAACCAAGGGCTCTACCTTTCCGCATTTACGCTCCCAATAATCCATAAGGTTCTTTAGCTCGTCAAGCTTTCCGCTATTATAGTACTGAGGTACCAGGTAACTGCAGTTATAAGTAATATCATCAGCATAGAGAATGCGTCTCGTCATTAGCTTTTCCATTGCACTATCGCTTTGGGCGTTTGCAGCTATGCATGCAGATATGAAGACGAGGAGAATGCTGAGCTTCTTCATTGTGTTTGATTTTAGGCTTTGTGTGAATGTTTGTATTTTCTCCAATACAAAAAGAGAGCCGCTTTTTACAAAGGCGGCTCTTTAACATAATTTTATAAACTATCACTGATTAAACATGGAATTTGATACCTTGCGCTAAAGGTAGTTGCTCGCTCCAGTTTATAGTGTTAGTTTGCCTGCGCATGTAGGCTTTCCAACTGTCCGAGCCGCTTTCACGGCCACCGCCTGTTTCCTTTTCACCACCGAAAGCTCCGCCTATTTCAGCACCGCTGGTACCTATGTTTACATTGGCTATACCGCAATCACTGCCAAGGGCTGAGAGGAACTGCTCCGCTTCACGCATATTCAGTGTCATGATGGAGGACGAAAGACCCTGTGGTACTGCATTTTGCATTGCTATTGCCTCATCCATACTGCTGTACTTCATAATATAAAGTATCGGCGCAAAAGTTTCATGCTGCACTATAGGCCAGTTGTTTTCCACCTCAAAAATACATGGACGCACATAGCAGCCGCTTTCGTAATCCCTACCACTCAGCACTTCAGCAGCTACCACTTCCTTGCCGCCGGCTTTCTTTACCTCTGCTATAGCAAGTTCATAAGCCTGTACTGCATCCTTATCTATTAGCGGGCCCACGTGTATGTTTTCATCCAGCGGGTTGCCAATCTTAAGTTGCTTGTAGGCATGGGCAAGTTTTTCTTTAAAACTGTCGTATACTTTTTCGTGTATAATGAGCCTGCGGGTTGTAGTGCAACGTTGCCCTGCCGTGCCTACCGCACCAAATACGCAAGCCAATAATGCGATATTGAAATCTGCCTGCTCTGAAACAATAATGGCGTTATTACCACCCAGCTCCAGCAAAGACCTACCCAGTCGTGCTGCGACAGCTGCACCTACAGCTTTGCCCATGCGGGTAGAACCCGTAGCAGATACTAGCGGAATGCGTGCATCGCCGCTCATCCATTCGCCTGTCTCACGGCCGCCAATCACCAGGCCGCATACACCTTCAGGCACATTGTTAGCCTTAAATACCTGTGATATGATATTCTGGCATGCAATAGCTGCCAATGGTGTTTTTTCGCTTGGCTTCCATACGCAGGTATCGCCGCATATAAAGGCTATCATGCTGTTCCAGCTCCACACAGCCACGGGGAAGTTGAATGCGCTAATGATGCCAACCACACCCAGCGGATGCCATTGCTCATACATTCTATGTCTCGGGCGTTCACTATGCATGCTCAAACCATATAGCTGGCGGGCCATACCAACTGCCAAGTCGCATATATCTATCATCTCCTGCACCTCGCCCCAGCCTTCCTGCAGGCTTTTGCCCATTTCGTAGCTTACCAGTCTGCCCAGGGGGTCTTTATATTTACGCAATGCCTCGCCTACCTGTCTTACTACTTCACCCCTCTTTGGTGCAGGCCACATACGCCATTCTGCAAATGCATCCTTTGCTTTATTTACAACCTCATCATAGGTTGCTTTGTCGACTGCATCAACAGTTGATATGAGCTTACCATCTACCGGTGAATAGCAGTTTATCTTTTCCGTATCGCTCTTCAGCCATTTGGTGCCTGTAGATGCACCACTATTTGTTTTATTAATGCCCAGTGTTTCCAGGATATTGTTCATGTCCATGCCTATAGAAATTTATGTGCGGTAAAATTAACCCTTTGTTCCGGATGTAAACAAAAAGGCGCTTTGAAAGTCCTGCAGTGTAGAAAAGGAAAGGTCGCGCGGCGATATAATGGGCTCAGTTATAGACCAATCGAAGTTTATACTGTCATAGCGAATGCCTGTGTCATTAGGCTGGCTATATTCTGAAGACACAAGATAGTATGTAATAGCATCGTCCGTCAAGGATTTAAAACCGTGAGCAAAACCTACTGGTATATAATATGCTTTATGATTAGCCGCCGACAGTTCATGCGCGTAACATTGTCCGTAGGTGGGTGAACCTATTCTGATATCAACTATTACATCCAGTATAGCGCCCTGCGGACAGTAGACTATTTTAGCGTGTTCATGCGGTGGTGTCTGAAAGTGCATGCCGCGTATTACGCCCCTTTTTGATAAGGAGAAGTAGCTTTCGCGCAACGTGAAGTCAATACCAGCCTGCTTTAAGGTTGTTTCGTGAAATGTCTTTACGAATACGCCTCTGTCATCAGTAAATGCAGGTAGAGTTATAAGCTTTGCACCTGGCAGCGGCAGTTCCAGTATATCCCACATTACGATAGGTCTCCGAAATAGTTTTTAATCTGCTGTAAACATTTTTCACCGGCAGTCCGTTTCTTATCTGCATACCAGTCTGCTGTCCAACCTATGGCCGATCTTGCATCCAGTTGCGGCAGCCAGCCTAGCATTGTTTTAGCTTTATTACTATCCAGCAGCAGTAATTTAGCTTCATGCGGTGCACCTTCAAGTGCCATGTCTTTATAGTTGCCGCGCCCATAGCTCTCAAGAAAGACACTAGTTAGCTCTTCCACCGTAAGCATATCATCCGGTTCGGGGCCAAAGTTAAATGCGCTGCTATAGCGTTGGGGGCTTTCACTCATTTTTGCAGCCAGCAGCAGGTAAGCGCCTATCGGCTCCAGCACATGCTGCCACGGACGTATGGATTTTGGATTGCGCAGCCCTACTACTTCATCAAATTCCAGCGAGCGTACTATGTCCGGCACTATACGGTCTTCAGAGAAATCGCCGCCACCAATTACATTACCTGCCCGTACAGAAGCAACTGCTTTTTCATGATTACTATAATCATCCGGATTAAAGAATGAACGACGGTATGATTCAACTACTATTTCTGCAGCTGCTTTGCTTGCAGAATATGGATCATAGCCGCCAAGCTTGTCATCTTCTTTAAAAGCTGTACCCCTTTCAGGGTTTTCGTACACTTTGTCGGTTGTTATCATTAGCGCCACACATGCCGTAGGCAAGTGGCGTATTGCTTCCAATATATGTACGGTGCCCTGGGTATTTGCCATAAAGGTTTCCGCCGGTTGCATATAGCTTCTGCGCACTAAGGCCTGTGCTGCCATATGGAATACAAAATGCGGTTCGAAATGCACCAGTTCTTCGCGTAGCCTATCCAAATCCTTCAGGTCTGCTGTTACGGACTGGCAAAGTTTGGCACCTTCTATTTGCACATATAGGTCGCCGTTCTTTTCAGGTGCCAGCGCATAGCCTTTTACTTCAGCTCCCAGCCAGTGTAGTATTTGCAGCATCCACGCGCCCTTAAAGCCAGTGTGGCCGGTAAGAAATACACGTTTGCCATTGAATATCGAATGTAAATAATCTGCTGTTACCACTTTTTCCATAAAGGTTCAATTTGCCAAAGTTGTTCCAGTTCTTCTTTATCACGCAGTGTGTCCATACACTTCCAGAATTTGTGATGCCTGTAGGCTGTTATCTGTTTGTCTGCAGCAAGGTCATCCATTGGTTTACGCTCCCACATTATGTCATCTGCATTTACAGGCAGGTAATCTGCAATACCCGGTTCAATTACAAAGAAGCCCCCATTTATCCAGGTGCCGCTATCTTCAGGTTTTTCTTCAAAGCTGTCGATAGTACCATTCTCTTCCATCTTTATCACACCAAAACGGCTGGTGGCCTGTATGGCAGTCATAGTGCATATCTTACCGCTTGCCTTGTGAAATTTTACCAGCTCATCCAGATTCACATCGCATACACCATCGCCGTAAGTGAGCATAAAGGGTTCATTGCCAATGTAGGGAAGCACTCTCTTTAGTCGGCCTGCAGTCATTGTATCAAGGCCTGTGTCTATAAGTGATACTTTGAAGGGTTCTGCAAAATTGTTGTGTACTTCCAGGCTATTGGTAGAAAGATCTACAGTTATATCCGCGTTATGCAGGAAGTAGTTAGCAAAGTATTCCTTTATCATCCAGCCTTTATAACCCAGACATATGATAAATTCGGTATGGCCATAGGCAGCGTATATCTTCATGATATGCCACAGAATAGGTTTACCACCTATTTCTATCATTGGCTTAGGCCTCAGGGATGATTCCTCTGATATGCGTGTGCCGCGTCCACCGGCAAAAATGACAACCTTCATTCAGGAGTATGGTTTAATACTATAGCAACAAAAATAACAGAACTAACGGAGATATGAAGGAATTGCGGGGTTAAATAAGGTTATTAATGGATTAGCGACGCTTTACATATCGCGCTCTTAATAAATGGTAAGCAGCAATACATGCAAGCCCCAGACCACAACCCAGATACATTTGCACGCCGCCGCGCTTAGAAAATGCCAAACCGTACAACAGTAATGCCATTGCTATCGGATATAATATTCCTATATAAAGCCAGCTCGTATCCACTTTTTGATCCTTCAGACTTGCATTCAATTGCTTTTGAGCCAGTTTGTTTGCGTTTATGAAATCAAGGTTTTCTTCCCGCCTTTTTGCTCTTGTAAAAGTTTGTATGAGGCCAAAAATGCCAAAGGCAATAAACGTCGCGGACATCCATACAAATCCCGTACGATGCAATTCCATATTCCTGTAAAGTAACCAGGTGAACATGCATATCATCGCTGTATCACAGACGTAGCCTATTGCCAATCCTGTTCTTGTATAGACCCAGCCAAGGTATTTGTCTTTGCTCATAAACGACGGTTGTATATGATACTAATATATGCTATTTATTAATAGTAAAGCTAGCAGGGATATTAAAAGGATAGTCCTGTTCCACATCAAAGTCAGCCTTGCTAAAGCTCATGTCCAGCATGTATTCCTGTCCATTGTTTTGAATATGCACTGTCCTTTCCTGGGAAAATTTGCGACCATTTATATTAGCATAGTCGTCATACTGGCTTATGCCCTGCGGACCATTGATATCGCGTGTATGCATCTGGCCGCTGCGCATGGTGCTGTCCGGCTTATTGTAGGTTATTTGCTGCACATAGGCATTGTCCTCCACCTGCAATGTCCAGGCATTGCCTATATCGCTGGCATCTGTTATACTGCCGGCATGTACCAATGCCTTACCGACTACAAAATTCTGCAGCATAGCAAAGTTAACAGGCACAGGCAGCACCTTTATAGCCTGCGCCATAGGCATGATGGTCACTTCCTTACTTAGGTAATTGATCATCTTTATAGTATCTGCTGTGATATAAACACGGGCCACCTGCACTATACCTTCCAGCGCAGTAATGTTCACCCACATTACACTGTCTTTCCTAATACGGAAATGAGCAGTAAACTCTTGTTTCATATTAGGCCCCTGGTAGAACATTTTGGCCTTGCCACTGAAGGTTCGATACTGCAGTTCGTTATTCCAAATGGCGCCTAAGGTAGCCATCAATTGCTGCTTTTCAGGTGTTATAACCGGAGGAGCCTTTACCACCGGCTTTGCCGCTGTAGTATCTGAAAGTGCTTTCTTTAACACCTCTTTCTTATCCTTTTTCTTGAAACTGCCTATCCTGAATGTTTTACATGCAGAAACGTTTATTAATATCATCACTGCCAGCAGGCCCGAAACCCAAACTTTATTCATACAACTTTCTCTCTTGTATTTGTTTATCTATCTGCGGATTTTGGCTGCCCTTTTCTTTTGCTTTTTGCCAAAGCTGAACAGCCTTCTCTTTATCATTTAATTTATAGTATACAGCACCCAGGTGCTCATAGAGTGTAGCATCTGCGTTTGCGCCATCGGCATCTATCGCCTTTTGTATATATTCTGCCGCTTCTTTGTACTTGCCTTCTTTATACAGTATCCAACCATAAGTATCCATGAAGGTGGATGTATTGGGCTGTAATGCCAGGGAGCGCTGCGACATCTTTTCTGCCTCTGAAAGGCGGAGGTTCCTTTCAGAAAGGTAATATGCATAATTGTTAAGCACAGTAGCATTGTTTGGCGTAAGCCGCAACGCATGTTCAAAAGCAGAGTCTGAAAGTGTGCCCTGCTTTGTGGTGTTATATATATCGCCCAGAACGGAATACATCTGCGAAAGGAGCGCTGTGTCCTCTTCCGGTTGTAGATCAACTGCGCGATTTATTGACTTTATAGCTTCATTATAGTTGCTCTTATTGAGATAAGCTACGCCGTTGAAGTAGTAAACGATAGCCTGATTTGGGAAAAGCCTGATGGCCTTTTGGCTGTATAGTATAAGAGAATCCGCATCTTTCTTATCAGAATACATGGCCAGTAACCGCTGCCAGACATAGAAGCGGGACGGGTCAATCGTCAAAGACTTTTTGTATTGCGCTGCGGCTTTCTCATAGTCATTATTCAAAGCCAGCACTTCGCCATACATAGCCAGGACCTGTGCATTGTCCTTATGCTGCGCCACCAGCTGCTCAATAAGCGTAAGGCCTTGCTTCTTCTTACTTTCGTCTGTAGTTAAACTCTGCAAATATGGAAGTAATATGCTGAGCTGGGTTTCTGCATCGAGGCCCTTATTAGTAATGGCTTTCTGAAGATATTCTTCGTAGTGCATTGAATCACCGACGCGCATATAGTGCTGTGCTAACCCGAACTGAATGGAAGGATCGTTGGGTAATGCCTGGAGGGCATGTTCGTAGAGCTTTAGCGCTTTATCATACTCCTTCTCGTTATCATACAATTCACCAAGCAGAATATAGTACTTGCCTTGTGTAGGATCGAGGGAGATAAGCTGGTCGATGACCTTTGCCGAGCTGTCCAGCCTGTTCATTTTCCGAAAGATCTGCTCCTTGTGTACTAACAAGTCCTCATCGGGGCCTGCATGATCTATGGCCTTATTTAAAAGCCTGAGCGCTTCATCATATTTACCGGCGCGCTCGTATTGCAGTGCAGCGCTGTTGTAGTCATCACCGTTACGGTCTTTATGTTCAGCAACGTCTTTCAGTATTGCCGCAGCTTCATCATATTTAGCCCTGTCTGAAAGTACACCGGCCAGCATTTGTTTATAAAGCTCATTAGACGTATCGAGCGCAACCGCTTTGCGCATGTAATATTCAGCACTATCCGCCTTACTTTGACGCATTTCTATACGAGCCAGCTCAAAATAGGCTGCGGCTTCATCAGGCTTTGTTTTCAAAAATTCACCGAACAGCGCCTGGGCGTTCTTATCATTCCCAAGCATTATCTGCTTTACCGCATCGTAATACAGCTCATCGGGGGATTCGTTTCCTGCAGCGGCAGTTATAGACATGGACTGCGACTGCTGCGCTATAGCAGAAGTGATACCAATGAACAGGAATGAAAAGATTAATATGTATACTGAGAATTTCCGGCCCAAAAAAGTCATGATTGCGTTGAAAAATCCCCAACACTTAGTTCGCGGGGCTTTTCAGTGTAATATACATTTTTCCCTAATAACGAATTTTCCAACTGCAGATTTTTAACAATACTGTCGGCCTGTATGATGGTGTTTACCACACGGGAATCGATAACCTGCGCGCCGGCTTCCAGAGAGACAAAAGGGCCTACTACTGAATTCTTTATCACCACATTTTCGCCTATGAAACATGGAGCTATAACTATCGAATTTTCAAGCTTTGCCGTGGGTGATACCAGCTTCTCAGTATCCTTTTTAATATCCAGTATGCGCTGGTTTGTATAAACGGTAGCGTCCTTGTTACCGCAGTCCAGCCACTCTTCCACCTGATCGGTATAGAACTTAACGCCTTTCTTCAACATATGGTCCATAGCGTCAGTGATCTGGTATTCACCCTTCAGTACTATGTTTTCATCTATAAGGCGCTGCAGCTCTTTCTTCAGGTTTTCACCGTCTTTGAAATAGTACACGCCGATAATAGCGAGGTCTGAAACGAATTCCTTAGGTTTTTCTACAAAAGCTTCAATCTCATTCTTTGCATTCAGCTTTACCACACCGAAGGCAGAAGGATCTTCCACTTTTTGTGTCCAAACGATCGCATCCTTATTCTTATCAATGCTGAAAGTGGCTTTGAACAAAGTATCAGCAAAGGCGATGAACACATTTCCCTTCAGGCTGTCTGCCGCGCAAAGAATGGCGTGTGCTGTGCCTTTGGGTTCTTCCTGGTAGCATATTTTCCCTTTTGCACCAAGGGCTTCTGCCACCTTTACCAGGTGTGCTTCCACTTCTTTGCCGAAGGTAGGTGCTATGATAAAGGCAATCTCATCTACTTTTTCGTTGCTAGTAGCAATTATATCCTCAACCAGGCGCTGTACTATAGGCTTGCCTGCAATAGGAAGCAGGGGTTTAGCCGTTGTAAGTGTGTGTGGGCGCATACGCTTGCCCATACCTGCCATTGGAATAATAATGTTCATTGATGCTTACGTTTATTTATGCGTTTAGTTAATGTTATTTAATGTACACCAGAGTGGCCGAAACCACCCTCGCCGCGCTCGGTAGTTTCCAGTTCTTCGCTTTGCTGCCAGGTTACCAGTTCGTATTTAGCCACTACCATTTGGGCGATCCTTTCTCCGTCATTTATCAACTGTTCTTCTGTGGATAAGTTTATTATCGGAACCATTATTTCGCCACGGTAATCGCAGTCGATAGTACCCGGGGTGTTTACCAAAGTAAGGCCACGCTTGATGGCCAGGCCGCTGCGGGGTCTTATTTGTGCTTCATAGCCCAGCGGCAAGGCAATGTAAAGGCCAGTGGGTATGAGCCTGCGCTCCATAGGTTGCAGCGTTACAGGCTCCAGCAGCCAGGCGCGAATGTCCATTCCCGAGGCGCCGGCGGTTTGATATGCCGGCAGGCTGTGCGGCGACTTGTTTACGATCTGAACCTGTATGTGCTGCATGGTGGGCGCAAAGGTAATGAAGGGCGCGGGATTTCCCGAGGGGCAAATTACCGTATGGCGGTTATTTTGCATGAATCTCTATGTAGGGCAAATGTTACATTTGGGAGATTTTTGTTTTAGCGTACCCGGATGAACACATAAACGCTCAAAGCCTTGCCTGCACTTACTTATAATTATTTTATAAAAAGTGACATTGCTACCCAGGAATTACCCAAAATGTTACAAAATGTCGCATTTGAATTATAGCCATAAGTTGTAAGTCGTAGATCATAAGTCCGAGAAGAATATCTGGGTTTATTAGTATGTCAAAGAGCTTTATGCGTTTGTGCTTTATGAAGCCAAGTACATGGGTTCGGGAGATGTCTCGCGGTGCTCGACATGACGGCCTTGATGGAGGCTATTTCCGATTTAGCAAGGTACTATTATTAACAAGGGGGTTCCAAAAAAAGATATGCACATTTGGAGCGGGGTCCAAATGTGCATAGTTATTAGATATTTCGAATACTATTTACGTAAAGTAAAAAGGCTATAATAAGCCTGAGTGCCTGCTACCAAGCGTATGGTGTAGACACCTGCAGGCGTTTCCCCAGGTAGCGTTATTGAGGAATTAAGCTTTCCATTATTGGTTTGTACGGTATGCTGATATACTAATTGACCTGTTATGCTTGTTACGGTAAGTTCTACTTTGTTATTATTCCTATCCTGCAAAAATCCGTTCAATGTAAAGCTTCCGCCGTTGGGATTGGGGAACAGGCTAATGTTCGGGATATTGCCAATGAGCTGATCTGTGCTAAGTACAACAATACTGTTGGAAGCTGTATCCGGATTGACACAAGGAGCGCTGCTGTGAATGAGCACTCTAATTACATCACCCGGGCCTACGGTATCTGTTGAATAAACGGAAGAACCAACGCCTGGAACAAGCACACCGTTCTTAAACCATTCATATGTAGGTAAAAGACCGCCCTTGAACACCGAAGCAATGAAGAGAACAGGCATGCCATAAGTAATACCTGAGCCCGGCCTGGAAACAACGTACACATAGGGAACAAATGGCGTAGAACGTACTGTAATAGTAACTGTATCCTTATTATTACACCCACCAGGGTTAACGGACTGGACTACGTAGGTGGTTGTGATGGTAGGCCTGGCAACAGGAACCCTGCAGGAAGTGCAGCTTAATGAAGACAGCGGGGAACCACCCGGAAGGACATTCCAGTTAAAGCTGGTGCCACCTAAGCCTAACAGCAGCACAGAATCGCCGACACAAAGTGCATTTGTGTCGTTAACAATTTTAGTGGTAGGATATACCTCAATAGGAATGACAAATGAATTAGGTACGGAAATAGATGCGTTACATGAAGAGTCTCTTGCAGTGATGAGCAGGGAATGCAAGCCTGTATCCCAAAGAGGCGGTGTCCAGCTGAAGCAGGCACGAACAGAATCGGTACCTACATTGGTATAGGAAACTGTGCCACCTAAAAGTTGGGAATTATCGGTAACAGCTAATTTGGCTGAAGTATCAGCTCCTTTAACATCGAAGCAAAAGTTTATAGTACCTGTAGCGCAAGTCTCGAACACAGTGTCGCGGACATTGGCAGATACGGTGGCAGGCTGGACGCTACAGCTACCAACCAGCACGGACATATCGCGCGTACACTGGCCTATGGCCTGCCATGAACCGTGAATATATCTATACTCAGTAATTCTCATAGCCAATGCATAATCGCCTGCGAGATTGGCTGTAAAAGTCATTTGACCTTTGCCGTGATCTGTGACAAATGTACCGCTACAAGCCAGGGGATTGGCTGGTAAACTGTAGCCAGTGAAATATGTTTCGTTAGCAGAAGGACCACAATCAGAACCTGAAGTACGCGGCGTAACGGACTCGAAGTATAATGAATCGCCATCGATATCGGTAGGACCTGTAGAATAAGTATAAGGTACACCCTCACATACCATAACAACAGGCTTCAAAGCAAAAAAGGCAGATGAGTTGCCCTGTGCCAGCTCATTATTCAATGTAGCTTCCACGTATAAATTATCCGCAGTAATATTTTTGAGAGAACCGTTTCTTGCAGACTCAGTATGCGCAAAAACCCATTTGCTGCAACGAACCGGTAAGGTGATATCTTTTGCATACCACCATTCCTGATAGCCGGGTAAGGTACCACCATGGCAAACGTCAGGGTACGATGGGCAAGATGGCCATAAATCTGTGCCGTTGGCCAGGCTGTCGTGAATAAGGGTCGTTTTTGCAAGATAGGTAGAATGAGTGATTCCATCGCAGGTATTGTAATAGCATATAGAAATGCTATCTGGCGGAGTGATGCCAGAGCAATCTCTGTAAAAATGATAAATAACTCTGTAGGTGGAGTCACCTTGCCAGACATAGGTCATTTCAGCGCCAGCGACGTGGGAGGCATTAGCCTGCGGACAAAATGCAAATAAGAATGCAAAGCCCAATAAGAAAGAGGATAGGAGATGTCTCATGAAGGGTTGTTTTAATTGAGTAATAAATTTAATCATTTTACTTTAAGTTACTAACCGTCAATTAACCAGATTTGCGATTCAATTGCTTAAGCAACGCGTAAGTGCAGAGTAATCAGGCAGATAGGTTAAAATACGAACCTCTATTATTTTAAAAGGGTAAAGGAAATATTTTTTGAAACGGTGCCACTTTGAATGTGCAAGGTGTATTGACCGGCAAGAACATTCTTTTTTAGGGATACCTGCTTGCTAATCTTTCCGTTGCTAACTGCTGCTATTTCCTTATATACAGTGCGGCCTGAGATGTCTATGATTTCGATGGTTGCCGAAGCGGAAACATCAGGCATGAAAGCAGAAACCGTGAAATCACCGCCATTAGGATTAGGGTACAGCTGTATGTTGCGGTCTTCGCCGGCAACATTATTAACTACCAGCTTGCGCTTAGGCAGTAAACTTAATTTAGCAGTGGCTGTATCGGGTATGGCGCAGGTTGCATTGCTGTGAAGGCGAACAGTGATAGTATCTTTGTCGGTAATGCCGCCATGAGTAATATACGTGTTGACTGAATCTCCCAGGATTTTAGTTCCATCTAAGTACCAGCGAAAAATGGGTTTTGCGCCACCATTAATCGCTGTAGCTGTAAATGTGGTGGTGGCTGTGATAGATATAAAACTATCGGGAGTAGCAGTGAGCTTTACAGAAGGAATTAAAATTGGATTTACGGTAAGATTAAATGTGTCCTTGCTGCCGCAACCGTCGTAGTTAGTTGCAGATACGGTATAAGCGGTAGTGAGCGTAGGCTGCGCAGATGGTGATTTACATGCAGTACAGCTTAACGAAGTATCGGAAGAGCCCCCAGCTAACGCATGCCAAACAAAGCCAGTGCCGCCTACGGCAGTGAGCCTGAGTGAATCTCCACTACAAATACTTTTTGAGGAAGCAATAATTTTTGTAACCGGATTTACATATACCGGCACTACGAAAGTATTGGAGATTGGGATGCTATTGGGACCTGAGCATGTAGAATCTTTAACCGTAAATAAGAATATTTTCAAACCAGTGTCAGTGACATGGCTTGTCCATGAAAAACAGCCCCGAACTGAGTCGCTAAAGGTATGAGTATAGGTGACGCTATCTCCCAAAAGTGCAGTGTTGTGATTTACAACTAAAACATGACCGGTATCCGGTGACTTTGCATCAAAACAAAAAGCGATTGGTGTACCCGCGCAGTTGTAATAGGTTTCGCCAATCTTTGTGAGACCGGATGTTGTTGAATCAATGACGTTGAAAGAAGGAGACGGTGTAGTGCAGTTTAGAACAACAACCTGAATGTCACGCATAACAGACCCGATTTTTACCCATGTGCCTGAAACGTTTCTGAATTCATTAGCCCGAACAGTTAATACAAAAATGCCGGTACGATTTGGCGTGAAAGACATTTCACTAGTAATATTATTGAATGAGAAGGTGCTATCGCAAGCTATTGGATTATGAACTAAATCATACCCTGAGAAATATGATTCATTGTAGGGAGCACTACAATCGCCGTAGGACGTCATTGGGGTAATAGATTCGAAAGTTAGTGAATCGCCATCCTTTTCGACCGGCCCACTTGAGTAAGTAAAAGGAATATTATTACAGATGTATGGGATCGGCTTTACGGTAAAATATGGGGATGAATTATTCTGTACAACCCTATTATTTAAGGTTGCTTCTACATATAGGTCGTTTCCATCGCAATTTATGTTCTGTATCCCAAAATTCCTGTATTGCTCAGTATGGGAAAATACCCAATTATCACATCTGGACGGCAATGTAACAATTGCTGAATACCACCACTCCTGATATCCCGGAAGTGTACCGCCATGGCAAGTGGTTGGATTGGAAGGGCATGCAAGCCATACATCGCCCCCATTTAAACGCGGACTATCTATGTAAGTGTTTTTTTTAACATAAAAAGCATTGGAATATCCATCGCAATCATTATGATAACAAAAATATATGCTATCGGGGCCAGGGATACCTGCACAATCGCGATACAAATGGTAGGATATTATGTAGGTTGAATCACTTTTCCAAACATAAGTTATCTCCGCGCCAGCGGCATGCGAGGCTTTAGCGGAAGGGCAAAATACAAATAGAGATATTAAAATCAGTGACAGGATTTGAAAGAGTCTTTTCACAGTAGGTATAATTTTTAAGGGTGCAATATATAAAATATCGCTAACTTATCTAACCGGCGATAACCACCTAATAGTAGCTGCCGTTCATTATAACTGTTATGAAAAGCATTTTTACTTTTATTTTATTGAGTCTGCTTTTTTGCAAGGCTTTATACGGGCAGAGCAGGGTGTTTCAGGATTCTGCGACTGTGCTCAATAAAGAACGTATACGCACTAATCAACACGGTATGAAAGTGCTGGGTGCCTGGGGTGCGGTGAACCTGGTGAGCGGGGCAGCGGGTATGGCGGCCGCTAGGGATGAACAATGGAAAGCGTTTCATGAAATGAACGCGATATGGGGAGCCGTAAATGGCGGCATAGCTATAATGGGATATGGGGGCAGCAGAAAAGAACTACAGGAAAAACTGAGCTGCAGCAAGCTACTGCTACGATATGAAGGAACAAAAAGGCTGTACCTGATAAACGCAGGGCTGGATGTGCTATACATGGGAACAGGAGGGCTGCTATGGCAGCATGGTGACCATACAAGCAGCAGCCCTGCCATGTGGCGTGGCTTCGGAAAATCGCTGGTGGTGCAGGGGGCCTTTCTTTTTGTGTTTGACAATGTTATGTATGCCTCGCACGTGAAGCGGAACAGCCAGTGGTATAGACTGGTAGAAGGACTGTGCGTGACTGGTAATGGTGTGGGGCTGAACTATAAGTTTTAGGCCTGGTTGATGAGCATATTGTCAATGAGACGTATGTTGCCAATTTTCGCAGCAATAAGTGCGACCATTGGTTTGTCAGCATCATACTCGTTGAGTAAGGCGAGGTCACGAGCATCGGCAAGGGCTACGTAATCCGGTTCAAAGCCTTTTTCTTTCAGCAAGTCGAAACATTCTTTCTTTACTATTTCAAACTTAGCCGTTGACATTTTGCTCTGTATAGACACCAGGCACTGATACAGGATGCCTGCGATATTGCGTTGCGGCTCGGTAAGGCGGCGATTGCGGGAGCTCATAGCCAGGCCATCAGCCTCGCGCTGGGTGGGGCAAATAACCATATGTACTCTACCGTCCAGGTCCATTTTCTGTAGCAGACTGCGCACTACCATGCATTGCTGGTAGTCTTTTTGGCCCATGTAGAGATATTCTGGATGGATTATTTCAAGCAGCCTGCCTACTACCTGCCCTACCCCTTTAAAGTGGCCGGGGCGATTTGCGCCTTCCAATATAGTATCGAGATAGCCAAAGTCGTACGATTTTTGTGCTGTAACGCCCATTGGATACATTTCATCGACGGAAGGCAGCAACAGTGCGTCGCAGCCCGCATCTATAAGCATGGCGATATCAGCATCGACCGAGCTTGGGTATTTCAAAAAGTCTTCTCTGTCATTAAACTGAGTGGGATTAACGAAAATACTGCAAACAACCAAAGTATTATCAGCCTTAGCTTTTGCAATCAGGGAGAGGTGACCGGCATGTAGTGCACCCATGGTAGGAACCAGGCCTATGGTGCGTCCCAGACCGTGCTGCAAGGATAAAAACACCTGCAAATCTGCTACCTTTTTAAAGATGACCATGGGGGTATTTTAGTCAAAAAACATGCAAAGTAGGGTTTGGATTTAATATTTTCGTAATTTTGCAGACAATTTTTACACAAGTATATACATTTTCATTTTCTCAATCTAACATAACGGCATGTCTGCAGACACTAAAAAACGTGTTTTAATTGTAGCTAACGAGCTTTCGCCATACATAGAATTCACGGATTTTGCCCAGATATTAAACAAACTGGCCATTAAGACTTTTGATTCGGGATTGGAAGTACGCGTAATAATGCCCCGTTTCGGGCTGATAAACGAACGTCGCCACCGGCTGCACGAGGTAGTGCGCCTGTCTGGTATAAATGTAATAATTGACAAAGACGATTATCCCCTGATAATAAAGGTGGCATCGCTGCCAAGTGCGCGTCTGCAGGTGTACTTCATGGATAATGAAGATTACTTTAAACGCAAAACCGTTTTCCGTGATGACCAGGATAAATTCTACGATGACAATGCAGAGCGCATGATCTTCTTCTGCAAAAGTGCATTGGAAACCGTGAAGAAATTTGGATGGCCACCACATGTAGTGCATTGCCACGGCTGGATGACCTCTCTTTTACCACTGTATCTTAAAACTGCCTATAAAAAGGAACCTGTATTTAGCTACTCAAAAGTTATATATACTGCGCAGGCAAACCAGTTCAAAGAAAAACTGAGCCCTAATTTTATCCAGAAAGCGTTGATCAACAACGAAATAAAGGAGAAGGACTTCGAATTTTATAAAGACGGATCGAATGCTGCATTAACCATGGGCGCCAGCAAAGCTGCCGATGTGGTTGTATTTGGCGATGACAACGTTGATAAAAAGCTGGTGGACGAAATAAAGCCGAGCAGATACAAGAAAGTGCTGAAATATGAAGATAGCTGGAAAGAGGACGTTAGCTCATTGCTTGACCTGTATAAAAGCTTAACAGAGTCTTAGTATTTCTTTTATAACATTCGCAGTAAATTTTACACATTGAGACAACAATTCCGACTGATATCAGCCCTTATAATAGCTGGATTCACAATTATTTCCCAAAGCAGCTGTAAGGAACATACACTGATTGATGCCAAGGTTGCGCCAACTATTGATAATATACACGTATTTCAAACAGATACCTTTACCGTACTCACCAAAACCATAAGTGATGACACGCTAGTAACCAGCAACAGTATTTCCGGAGTACCGGTTTACCATGGGCTTGGTGCTATAGTGGGCGGTAATACAACGTTCGGAAATACGACTGAGGGTATTTACCTGCAGGTGATACCGGAAGTGCTGAGCCCATCTTTCCTTACCACAGATGTTGTGGATTCAGCCACACTGATATTGCCTTATGGAAATTATTCATTCGGTAATACTACGATGGCAGGGACGCAATCTTTTAATGTGTATCCTGTTACAGACTCAGGCTTTTCAATTTTAAACGGATATACGTCGTTGACTAGTGTAAGCTATGATCCCAGTACGATATATGGCAGTGCGACGAATGTGGACATGCAAAAACTAATGACAGATTCGCCAATAATTGATGGTATAAAAAGGGAACCGATGCTGCGCATAAAATTATCCAACAGTACAGCTGCGCTATTCACAGCACTGACCAAAGCAAATCAGCAATCAGATATACCTTCATTCTTAAAAACGTTCAGCGGTGTGTATATCAGGAATGCGGACACATCAGCCGGAAGCCTGATACCTTATTTTCAGCTTGATGGCGTAGACACTTATTCACGTGCCGGTATTTTGGTGTACCACCACAGCCCAAGCACGACGGGCGAACAGATATTCCAATATTATTTTGACATTCAAACCTGTGCGCATTATAACAGGATAACCAGGAACTACTCGGGCTCGTATGCACAGTCGCTGCTGGCATCTCACAGCCATTCGGACAGCATAGCGTTGATACAAAACCTGCCTGGCCTGGCTATAGATGTGCAAATACCTTTTTTAAACAATGCTTTTGATCAAAGCAAATCGAAGTTTATAATAAACAGCGCGCAATTGATCATAACGCAAATAAGTACCGGGCCACTTGCAAATCCAATTTTCGGACCACTGGTGAAGATGACAGTAACCGGCGTGGGTGGTAGCGATCCCAACGGTGATTCGTTGTATGTTATTTCAGACAGTTACCCGCTTACAAGCCCTTATGCTGCGCTGTTCATTGACGGAAACGCGAAACAAGTAACCATTGGCGGTGTAACTACCAATCAATACACACTAAACCTGCCAAGAGAAGTGATGGAAGCAATTGCACAAAAGAGAGCAGTACACGTGAGGCTAAACGGAACTATTGATTATCCAGGCTCTATGCAAACGGTAGTAGGTGGCGGTGCCAATACTAACCCTAATTACAGAATGAAGCTAAACATCGTTTATACCAAGATCTAAAACTAATCACTTATGTGCGGCATAGTAGGTTACATTGGAAATAAGGAAGCATTTCCCATTCTAATAAAAGGCCTGAAAAGACTTGAATATCGCGGCTATGACAGCGCAGGCATAGCGCTACTAAACGGCCACCTGAATGTATATAAGAAGGCCGGCAAGGTAAGTGAACTGGAAAAATACACAGATGACAAACCGGTGCTGGCGACTATAGGCATAGGCCATACGCGCTGGGCAACCCATGGTGAGCCCAATGACAGAAATGCGCACCCGCACCTTTCCCAATCAGGTCAGCTGGCTATAATACATAATGGTATTATAGAGAACTACGCGGTGCTGAAAGAAGAACTGAAAAAAAGAGGTTACACATTTCACTCGGATACGGATACAGAAGTATTGGTGAACCTGATAGAAGAAATAAAAAAACAGGAAAAAACAACTATTGACGAAGCGGTGCGCATAGCGCTGAATGAGGTGGTAGGTGCCTACGCTATAGTAGTGATAGACAAAAGCAATCCTGATGTGCTGGTAGCAGCCCGCAAAGGCAGCCCGCTGGTGCTGGGTATAGGTGAAGATGAATTTTACATAGCATCAGATGCATCGCCTATAATAGAATATACCAAGAACGTAATATACCTGGATGACCAGGAATATGCAGTGGTGAACCGTAATGGTCACTATACTATAAAGACGCTAGGCAATATTGAAAAGTCTCACGCAATACAGAAGCTGGAGATGAGCCTTGAAACAATAGAAAAAGGCGGCTTTGAGCATTTTATGCTTAAAGAAATATATGAGCAGCCGAGTGTGATAGCAGACTCACTGCGCGGACGTATGAATGCACAGCAGGGCTGGATAAAAATGGGCGGACTGAGCGAATATATAAACCGCATAGATAAGGCAAAACGCTTTGTGATAACAGCCTGCGGTACATCATGGCACTCAGGCCTGATAGGTGAATACCTGATAGAGGACCTGGCGCGCGTACCCGTGGAAGTGGAATACGCCTCTGAGTTCCGCTATCGCAACCCGATAATAAGTGAAAATGATGTAGTGATAGCGATATCTCAATCTGGTGAAACTGCAGATACGCTGGCCGCTATAGAACTGGCTAAAGACAGGCAGGCACTGATATATGGCATATGCAACGTAATAGGCTCTTCTATAGCGCGCACTGCACATGCAGGCTCCTATACCCACGCGGGGCCGGAAATAGGTGTAGCATCGACCAAAGCATTTTCTACACAGATATCTATACTAACGCTTATTGCCCTGCAGATAGCTATGGAGAAAGGCACAGTGCCTACGTCTAAAATACGTGAGATACTGTATGAACTGGAAAATATACCTAAGAAGATAGAAGAGGCGCTGAAGCTGGATGATAAGATAAAAGAACTGGCAGCGATATACAAAGACGCCAAGAACTTCCTGTACCTGGGCCGTGGTTATAATTTCCCTGTGGCACTGGAAGGTGCGCTGAAGCTAAAAGAAATATCATACATACATGCTGAAGGCTACCCTGCTGCTGAAATGAAGCATGGACCAATAGCGCTGATAGACGAGGAAATGCCGGTAGTATTTCTGGCTACTAACCAGAGTGCGTACGAGAAAATAGTATCGAATGTGCAGGAAGTAAAAGCGCGCAAAGGAAAGATAATAGCAGTTGTAAATGCGGGCGACAAGATAATAAGCGCGCTTGCTGACCACGTAATCGAAGTGCCGGAAACAGAAGAAATACTTTCTCCATTGGTAACTATAGTTCCATTACAATTACTGGCATATCATATAGCAATATTGCGTGGCTGTAATGTGGACCAACCCAGAAACCTGGCCAAATCAGTAACAGTAGAATAAGAAGTTATAATCATTATCTTTAGCCCCTAAATCAAAAAAACAATAAATTAAACATGGCATATCTGTTCACCTCAGAATCGGTATCAGAAGGACATCCGGATAAAGTAGCGGACCAAATTTCCGACGCATTAGTAGACAACTTCCTGGCATGGGACCCGCAGTCAAAAATTGCATGCGAAACATTGGTTACAACCGGACAGGTAGTACTGGCAGGCGAGGTAAAATCTAATACATATATAGATGTACAAACAATAGCACGTGAAGTGATAGCCAAAATAGGCTATACTAAAAGTGAATACATGTTTGAAGCAAACTCATGCGGTGTGCTTTCAGCAATACACGAGCAGAGCGCAGATATAAATCAGGGTGTAGAAAGAAAGAAGAAAGAAGACCAGGGAGCAGGCGACCAGGGTATGATGTTTGGCTATGCAACCAATGAAACGGCTAACTATATGCCGCTGGCACTGGATATGGCGCACCTACTGCTGCGTGAGCTGTCTGCAATGCGCCGCGAAGGCAAACAAATGAAGTACCTGCGTCCTGATGCTAAAAGCCAGGTGACGCTGGAATATAGCGATGATAACAAGCCTGTACGCATAGATACAATAGTTATCTCCACACAGCACGACGACTTTGGCGGTGAAAAGGAAATGCAGGATAAGATAACAAAAGACGTAAAGACAATACTGATACCACGTGTGATAAAGGCTTACCCACAGTACAAGCATCTGTTCAATGATAAGATAAAGTATCATGTGAATCCTACCGGTAAGTTTGTGATTGGTGGACCGCATGGTGATACAGGCCTTACAGGCCGTAAGATCATTGTAGATACTTACGGTGGTAAAGGAGCGCATGGCGGTGGCGCTTTCTCCGGTAAAGATCCGAGCAAGGTGGACCGCTCTGCTGCATATGCAACACGCCATATAGCAAAGAACCTGGTGGCTGCAGGTGTATGCGACGAAGTGCTGGTACAGGTATCATACGCGATAGGCGTTGCTAAACCCATGGGCGTATATGTGAACACATATGGCACTGCCAAGGTGAAGATGCACGATGGCCAGATAGCTAAACTGGTGGAGGAAGTATTTGATATGCGTCCTTACTTTATAGAAGACCGCCTGAAACTGCGCCAGCCGATGTACAGCGAATGTGCTGCATACGGACATATGGGCCGCGAACCACAAATAGTGACTAAAACTTTTAAGTCTGCTGACGGCAAATCAAAATCGGTAAAGGTGGAACTGTTTACGTGGGAGAAGCTGGATTATGTAGCTAAAGTGAAGAAAGCGTTCAAGCTGAAATAAGTGATTTCGAAATAATAGAAAAAAGCCTGCCTATAGTAGCAGGCTTTTTTATGTCTTATAGTTACTGAACAGCGTTAAAGGCTTCAAGGTATTTGGCGATATATTCAGCTTCATACTTTGCTTTGTATTGTTTTATGAAGCGTGGATGTTCCAGCGGGACAATATTTTCAAAGAAGTGGTATTGTTTATTTAACTTTTGCAGGAAGCCGTAATTCTTCCCGAAGCCCAGGCAGAACGCCAGCTTTGTTTCCATACCAAGGGCTATCTGTTTCTTCAGCGATGCGATTATGAAGGGATATACAGCCTCCTGCAGGTCTTTACGATCGTAGTAGTTATAGTTTACTTCTCTGCCCTTTTCATTTGTCTGTGTGAAACCGAGGGGGCAAACAGAATTAATATAAAAGCGAGCATAGAATGCTTCTACCCCACCATATGCGTCAATCATTTTGTAAATAAACTCCGACGATGGTTCATGCGTTCTGGGAAGGCTACTTTTTATGCCACACTTTTCTTCAAGACGCTTAGGATCGGTGAATGATACACCAGTGAGACCGGAACCAAACCTGCCTGGGTTAATGCCAATGATAAAGTATCGTTTATTATCATCAACATAATATTTATTAAAGAAGAGAGATGAGCAACGCAGCGCTTCTGCGCTTTCCTTATAAGGATTCATAATACTAATGCCTTCGGGCAAGTTGCCTTTAAATGAAATCGTTTTATTAAAACGTATAATTCTATTGGCCAGTGTACTCAAGGTAATGGTAGCTATACAGGTAAAATAATGTGAAAATCAACAAATAGCAAAAGAGCTGCCATTTGGCAGCTCTTTTCAATTCGATATTTAAACAGATTAAGCTATAGTGATTGCTTCGTCGAGATAAACGTCCTGTATGGTGTTAAGCAATTCTATACCTTCATTCATTGGCTTCTGGAATGCTTTGCGGCCACTAATAAGCCCCATACCGCCTGCACGCTTGTTAACTACTGCTGTAGTTACTGCTTCTGCCAGGTCAGTTGCGCCTTTAGATTCGCCACCTGAGTTGATAAGACCTACACGGCCCATGTAACAATTAGCTACCTGGTAGCGGCAAAGATCTATCGGATGGTCAGTTGTCAGCTTATCATAAACCAGCTTGCTTGTTTTACCGAAGTTCAACGCATTGTAGCCGCCATTATTAGTCGGCAATTTCTGCTTGATGATGTCGGCCTGTATTGTTACACCCAGATGGTTTGCCTGGCCGGTAAGGTCAGCTGCAGTGTGATAATCAACGCCGTCCTTCTTGAAAGCTGAATTGCGCAGATAACACCAAAGGATGGTAGCCATACCAAGCTCGTGTGCATATTCAAATGCTTTAGCAACTTCTACTATCTGGCGTGTACTTTCTTCAGAACCAAAATAGATTGTGGCACCTACCGCTACTGCGCCCATATTCCATGCATCTTTAATAGTGCCGAACATGATCTGATCGAAACGGTTGGGATAGGATATAAATTCGTTGTGGTTGATCTTTACTATGAAAGGTATTTTGTGCGCGTATTTGCGGGCTACTGAACCAAGTACACCATATGTAGAAGCAACCGCATTACAGCCACCATCTATAGCCAGCTTTACGATATTTTCCGGATCGAAATAGATAGGGTTTGGTGCGAAAGAAGCGCCTGCGCTGTGCTCTATACCCTGATCTACCGGAAGGATAGAAACATAACCGCTGCCGCCCAGGCGACCATGGTCCATAATATTATTGAGACTGCGAATAGTCTGCAGATTGCGATTAGACTGCAGCCAAACATTATCCAGGTGAGTGGCAGAAGGCAGGTGAAGTGATGATTTATCAATTGTCTTAGAGGTGTGACCGAGATAATACTCAGCCTTGTCAGCCAGTAATGCTTGTATTTTTGATGCAGCCATAGAATGGATTAAATTTTTTAAAAGTTTGGCAAAGGTAAGCTACCCATGGCAAATGTGAAAATTGGCTAATATAAAAATTTTAAATTATATATATACTATTGAAAATATCTAAGGTGTTATGCGATATATCTTAAGACCCTTAATGGTATTATTAGTTACTTCGGCAAACGGAATACCCTGCTCATCTTTCATCTGGATAGCGTCCTGATCAACAGGATTGCAGTAAAAGAAGTAGTAATTCACCCCATAACGGCGCATTTCTGCCAGCAGATCGGCCTGGCTTATTTCAGGGTGTTCAAGTGTGTAATAGGGCATGCACGTATATAATGCTGTTACCGGCGCCCAATTAGGGTTATCGTTTGAAGTAAAAGTGCCGTGTAGGCGAAGTGCGTTAATCTTCTCTGCATTGAGGTATATATCTTCTCCTTTCTTAAACAGCGTTTTCATGTCGAAAAAAGGATAGATAACAAATGATAGGGCAAAAAAAAGTGTTGCGAGATAATAAGGTGTTTTAGTTGTAACGCGGTCCCTCAGGTACATGATGAAGGTAGCACCGAAGATCATGCCTGTGTATGCTAGTAACCATATATAACGGGCCTCAAAATGCTGAAAAATATAACCTGCAGGGATGACAAGCGAAGCCCAGAGCAATATGAGATGGTTGGTATTGAAAATTTGCTGGTCCTTCCTGAAAAACATAATGAACATAGCGGCCAGCAATACAGCCAATAGCAACCCGCTGATATCATTAATAAAATGGCCGCCCTGCACAATGGCCAGTCCGCAGCGTACTATACGCAGTACAAAAAGATGCGGACTTTGGAACATGCTGTACAAATGTCCCTGTGAAAAGAAAGGATCTTCACTATTAGCGGGGGAGTTATTGAATGGCGGAGGTATCAGGTATTTAATATCCGAACGGAAGGTTTTGTGGCCTATTAGTGACCAGGAAGTATTGATAGGGCCTGCATTGCTAATGGTCCATTTGTCATATTTGCTATGCAGCAGGTATAACCATGGCGACATGATAAGCAATAGGACTACCAGGAAAGTAATAAATGGCTTTATTGTTGCTTTGTAAGAGAGATGATGCTCACGACATAATATGATGAGTGTAACAATAAGATGCAGAATGATAAAATAGAAGGAATACGTTTTGGCAAAATAGGCTACAGCAGCTATGATGCCACACAGTATCCATTTCCATGCCTTTGTAAGAAAACCAGGTGAGGTTACCAATAGAAGATAACAAATGAGAAAAGCATCCTGCCAAAGGTCATCAAACAACTGCTCATAGGAGCAATAGACCAGGAAGGCTGACAGAGTAAGCATCAGCATGGTTGAAATAAACCTGTCGACCTTAAAACGTCTGAAAAGGAAGAATGTAGCGATGATAATGCATACGCAGGCAGCGGCATTTACCAGGTGCGCAGCTAATAGCTCGCTCATACCATTCTTCATGCACAGGGCGGTAAGCCAGGGACTAAAGGGACTCCAAAAGCCATTTATTGCACGCATATCGCCTGCTACGTAGCGGCGGGCAATGGTTATATAACTGACAGAATCGGGATCGATATAGTATTTATAATAGGGGTAAGTAGCAATAAATAAAACAGCAAATGAGCATAAGGAAAGTATAAGCGGTAACATGCTTCTGTTTCCTTTTGCATTTGTCATGTTCATAATGGGAGTAAATAAAATTTAAGATACAAAAGAGTGCTTAATATGCGCTAACAAGCTGACTGAAATATGGAATAGCCTTTAATAAGCGGCTGCCATACCAGCTGAACATTTCGCCATCAACAAGTGCAACCCTTGCATGTGGCAGTATATCCTTTATTTCAGCTATGTGCTTTTCTTTGAACGGGAAAGGTTCTGAGGAAAGCAATACCAATTCCGGATTTCTTTTTGCCAGCTCCTCGGGCTCAATTTCAGGGTAGCGCTGTTTGTCGGCAAAGGCATTCTCCCAGCCTATGGCATTGAGCATATGGCTGATGAAAGTATCTGAGCCAACGCTCATCCAGGGTTTGTACCAAATGAAATATGCCGCGCGCCTTGGGTTTGCCGCCTTTTGCAATGAGGAAAAGCCATTGCTTATGTCAGTTATAATGCTGTTTGCCTGCTCTTCCCTATTTGTAATAAGCCCTACTCCACGCATCATCTCTAGGGCGTCTTCCAGCGTTTTTATATCGCTTATCCATACGGGGAACTCTGCGGCCAGGGCATCTACCTGATCTTTTTCATTTTCTTCTTTATTGGCAATGATAAGATCGGGTTGAAGGCTGCATACTTTATCAATATTGACGAGCTTGGTACCGCCTACTCTTGTTTTATTTCTAAACCAGTCATTGGGGTGTACACAGAATTTAGTGATGCCAACCACTTCATCCTGAAGACCGAGATCAAATAAAAGTTCTGTCTGCGATGGCACTAAAGATATAATACGTCTTGGTGGATATGGAATTGAGACTTCCCTACCGAGCATATCCGTATATATACGTGAAGCCATCAATCGAACCTTTTGTAGTAAAACAATACAAAGAAGCTGAAAAGCACATCGAGTATGAACATATCGCTTACATACAGATCCAGACTGGTGGGAGATTTTAAAGTAAAGCGCAGTATGACATCTGTAACGGTTAATATAAGATAGCCAATAGCTGCCCACTTACGCATATCGCAAATGAATAGCCAGAAGAACGTGTAACCCAGTACCCACAGAATTTGGATCCATTCATATGACCCACTTATATCGTTCCAGACGGTATAGATGAGCATGGCTATATGGAATAAAGCCACCAACGGGAAAAGTTGTGGTGGCTTTTTAATAAGATCGCGTACAAAAGTTTTTATATCCCGCACAGCTTATCCTTTAGAAAAAGCGTTAAGAATATCGTATTTGGTAAGTATATGGTATTGGCCGCTTTCATCGCGGGTAAGGACAGCTCCATTATCTTTATTTATGAAGTGCGTAAGGCGCTCAAGCGGTGTATCCATTTCTACCACCGGCATTTCCTTCTCCATTACGTCGGCTATATTGAAATCCTTCACGTTCGCATCTTCTATCAGTTGCTTGAAGAGACCGCCCTGCGTTACGGAACCGGTCATCTCACCATCCTTCATAGTGGGTATCTGCTCTATGTCGTACTTCTTCATTAGCTCCATAGCATCACTTACTTTGGCATCTTCATCTATAGTCACCAGTCTGCGCCTGCCCAGGCCGCCTATAAGGTCTTTTACAGTTTTTACTTCGAGGAAGCCTCTGTCCAGCATCCATTCATCATTGTATATTTTGCCCACATAGCGACTACCGTGGTCGTGAAATATTACAACCACTACATCATCCTTTTTCAGTTTATCCTTCAGCTGCTTCAGACCAGCTATTACGGAGCCTGAAGAATAGCCTACAAAAATGCCCTCTTCTTTTGTAATGCGTCTTGCCATTACGGCGCCATCCTTATCCGTTACCTTCTCAAAAAGGTCGATGGCATTGCGGTCATAGTTTTCCGGTACGAAATCTTCCCCAAAACCTTCAGATATGTAAGGATGAACCTCGCCCATATCTATCTCGCCTGTATCAAACCATTTCTTCAACAAAGAGCCATAAGTATCTATAGCCCATACCTGCACATTGGGATTTTTTTCTTTCAGATATTTACCGGTGCCCACTACTGTGCCACCCGTACCTGCTGCTATTACCACGTGTGTTACCTTACCTTCTGTCTGCTCCCATATTTCAGGGCCTGTTTGTTCGTAGTGCGCCTGGCGGTTGGCCAGGTTATCGTACTGGTTTACATACCATGAGTTTGGCACTTCTTTATTCAGCCTGCGGGAAACCTGGTAGTATGAACGTGGATCTTCCGGCTCAACGTTTGTAGGACACACGATCACTTCTGCACCTAAAGCCTTCAGTATATCTACTTTTTCTTTCGATTGTTTATCGGTGGTGGTGAAAATGCATTTATAGCCCTTGATAATAGCTGCCATTGCAAGCCCCATACCCGTGTTGCCCGATGTACCTTCTATAATGGTGCCCCCGGGCTTTATTTTACCTTCAGCTTCAGCTGCTTCCAGCATCTTCAGCGCCATACGGTCTTTTATCGAGTTGCCGGGGTTAAAGGTTTCCACTTTGGCGTATACGGTACATGGCAGGTCTGAGACTACTTTATTCAGCTTTACCAATGGTGTATTGCCTATTGTTTCAAGGATATTATTATAAACGCGTTTCATAAAAATTCGGAGGATTGAACTGCGCGAAGGTAAAAAATTACGGGCAGTTTATTGGTGCAATGTGCTGGTATGAAATTTTAACTATACGAGATATGATCAGCAATGCATACAGAGAACGAATATTTCTCAAATCAACGACTATAAACTCCGTTGCATACAATCCTGATGACCGGATGCTGGAAATTGAATTTCAAGGTGGTAAAGTATATCATTACCATAATGTGCCACAGGATGTTTATTATTCTTTGCTGAATGCTACGTCGGCCGGTAAATATTTTAATGAAAACATACGGGACCTCTACCCTTTTAAAGAAATAGAATAATTATTCGCGCATCCCGTCTTCCGTATGGTACTTTATATGAAAAGACAGGCCTGCAAATGCATCAGCACTACTAATATTATTGAAAAGCAAATTGCCTACCGAGCTGGAGCCTATGAAGAATGGGCCGGCGTACAATATAATCCCCAGGGTACCCTGTTTATAAGCATTAAACGAAAAAGGAAGGCCAATACCATAGTTGGCCCAAAGTGCCCGCGGCGCAAGGGAGAATGTGGTAACATAGTGGCTGGCATATTTATTAGCAGAGGGAGAGCGGAGATTTACCAGCAAATTTGCATTTAGCCACATATTGACTGTAGCGCTGCTGTACATTTTCATGTCCATGTTAACATGCAGGGCTGTGGGCAGGCCTACACGAAATTTTGATTTACTTTCTGTCTGCTTCAAAATGCTGTCTTTGGTATATTTTGCAAGGCTTTGTCCGTAGGTAGTTCCGGCGCTTTTATCAATTGTATCCAACTGAATGGCATTGGTGTTAACTACATAATTTCCGGTAGTGCTGGAGGCTGTATAGTTAATGCTCCCTACGTCGGTAATAGATACTGCGGCACGGAAATCATAGCCATCACGCTTACCTGTGTATTCGCTTATAGGGGTATGCACATACACAAAGCCCGCATCAAGCCCAAAACCTATATTATATACACCATTTTGCAGCGCATTGCCGAGGGTAAAGCTGCTGAGCCATTGATTTGCATACGGAGTGAATGCTACATGGGCATTAGCATCTACATTGCCAATAGTATTATTTGAGAAATCGCTAAACACGGCATGTGGAATACCAAGACCTACAGCTGCAAAACCGGTAAGTACCTTAATGGACGCACCTGCGGTAAGCATATTATCATCATTACTTATGATATAACCTGCATACGAGAGATTTACTTCACTAAACATTTGCGTATTGAAGGAAAAATTATTGATAATGTATTGTTGGGCAGTATCTGTGGCAGGCTTATCAATTTGTTTAAATACATCATCACTTACATTGTCGGCATTCATTAAGTATCTAAGGCGAGTGCTGACTGCGAAATTGAACCGCTTTTTTATTTTGAATGTAACTGCCGGCCCACGAAAGTCCACATTCATCCAAAATGCCTTTTTTACCCTGTTGGATGCTTTGGTAAAGTCATTAGCCGTATTATAAATAAAACCGGTGTTGCCCGCCAGCACACTAAGCGACGCCACATGAACCTGGAACATATCATTATTTACTGCAAAGGCAGGATTATTTACTAATTCAGCTGCATTATCATTGTCATTAGCAACCCCGATAAATGATTGGCCCAAAGCGTTTTCTAAAACAAATAGGAAAAAAAACAGAAAAGCTGAACCGAAACGTATAAGTTTCATAGGGTAGTGATATATATATTTCCACTAAAATAATTCTTTATATAGAAATTAAAAATCATAAAAAAGCCATATTTATCACTTGTTGTCAATTGCGCTATGGTTATCTTTGCGCTAAATTTTTTATTTCTCACATCCAAAAACATAAATAATGAAAGTAACTGTAGTGGGTGCCGGTGCTGTGGGTGCAACTTGTGCAGATAATATAGCGCGCAAGGAACTGGTAGAAGAACTGGTGCTCTTAGACATTAAAGAAGGCTTTGCAGAAGGTAAGGCGCTTGACATTACACAAACAGCATCTCTGCTGGGTTTCGACACTCGTGTAACAGGTGTTACTAACGATTACGCAAAAACTGCCAACTCTAATGTTGTGGTGATCACTTCCGGTATTCCGCGCAAACCGGGCATGACGCGTGAAGAGCTGATAGGCACTAACGCACGTATAGTAGAAGACGTTTGCAAAAACATACTAAAACACTCACCTGATGCCATCATCGTTGTAATATCCAACCCAATGGATACGATGACCTACCTGGCATTGAAATCTACAGGCTTACCTAAAAACCGCATCATAGGTATGGGCGGCATACTGGATAGCGCACGTTTTAAATGCTATCTGCAACAATCACTGAATTGTTCACCTAATGATCTGCATGCTGTAGTAATAGGTGGCCATGGTGATACTACTATGATACCGCTGACACGCCTGGCTATGCTTAATGGCCTGCCAGTATCTAACTACCTGGATGAAACAAAACTGAAACAAATAGCCGCTGATACTATGGTGGGTGGTGCTACCCTTACCAAACTGCTGGGTACATCTGCATGGTATGCACCAGGTGCTGCAGGTGCTGCACTGGTAGAAAGCATTATACGCAACGAAAAGAAAGTTTTCCCTTGCTGCGTGTACCTGGATGGCGAATATGGCCAGAAAGACATATGCATGGGCGTGCCTGTAGTAATAGGCAGCAATGGCTGGGAAAAAATAATAGACTACAAACTGAACGAAGAAGAACAAGCAGCTTTCAACAAGTCTGCTGAAGCGGTACGCAATATGAACAGTGTGCTGGATACACTTGTTCAGGCTTAATTCACTTTCATTTAAAGAAAAAGCGCCTGCTGAATAGCAGGCGCTTTTTTATTGTGTATGTAACAGTTTTGATTGGTCCCTTCCTAAAAAAAGCTAAAGCTCTAGCAAGACTGCCAGAGCTTCATTTACACCTTATGAAAATTATACCCTAATACAAATGTAGAACAAAAACTGTTAAAAAAAAGTTAGTACTGAACTTTTTTTTTAATTACCAGATCTTATTTCTTGAGCCCTCAAAATCCTTTGGCTTTACAACGGTAAAAACGCGAGAAATATTAAAACCAAAATGTATGCCTTTATTAGACCATGAGTCAGTCGTCTGGCCTATAAAAGTACGTTCTGTAATGCCTGTAGAATTTGTGAATAGCAACTGGAAGACGTGACCACCAGTTTCTATATCAATGCCAAATGCCAAAGCGTTATGCACCGGCGAACCGTTAGCACTAGAAAGCGGATCAATAGTGTAATAGTATTCTCCTGTCAGCGCTATACGGTTACTGAGTTTTATTCTACCACCTACACCTATGGCAAATACGTCATTATTGTCTTTTGATGAATCTACCAGGTTGTAATGGATATGGGTAGGCATTAACTGAAGCGACAACCAGTTGTTGAATTTATGTGCAATGAGCAGCTGGTTGAAATAATATAACCTGTTTGAAAAATAATAGGTATCCCCTGCCGGTACCTGGAAAGAAGACAAAGGTCTGGAATCGATAGACATACCACCTACGTAGCTTACGCTGAACGATAGATTTCTATGTTCCCGCTGGCGCCAAATCTTGGCTTTCAAAAAACCATCATATTCTTTTTCGTAGGTACTGCGGCCCACGCCCACCATCAGCCAGTTAGTAATACCATAGTCAAAACCCAACTTGGTAGTTGCATTATCAAGCCCGAAGAAATTCTGTGCACCGGTATTTAAGGTACCAAAACGGTGAGAAATACGGAAGTCCAATATACCCTTCCCTACATTTTCAATACTATGCCCGTTTATGATCCGTGTACTTTTAAAAGTAGCGGATACCAGCTCCCTTTTGGCCTTAGAGCTATCTGTATTTAGTATCTTTTCCAGATTAGCATCGCCTGTGGAATCCTCCTGAGCCATCGCGGGGACGAAAAGACAGGAGAATAATGAAGCTAAGATAAGTGTGCGGCCCTTAAGCATGTGTCGGTAGATTTTCCGTGCAAATTTATTTCTGTACGGCTGTTAAAATACTATTTACGGTTATCTGTATGTTTTTGGCAATTTTTGATGCCACTATTGAAGGTATTTTAATATTGTAATCAGATGGCATTACGTCAAATTTAGCATTCAGTGTGGCCTCACTGCCCTTTATTACTATGGTGCCGGGAACACTTACATCGCGGGTTACTCCGTGCATGCTCAATTTGCCTTTTGCAACTACATTATAGGTACCATCTTTCGAAAAATTCACCTTCGATATGTCTGCTATCCTGCCCTTAAATTCAGATTTTGGAAACTTGCTGCTTTCCATGTAGTCGTCATTAAAGTGCTCCTGCATGGTTTCCTTTTCAAACTTAAAACTTTTTACAGGCACCTGAAAAACAATATCTCCACTTTTGCCATCCAGTATGCTGGCAGTTTCGTTGTTAAAAGCTTCAATATTCTCTATCGGTGTAGTAGAAAAAAATGACACTTTACCGGTACGTGTAAGGTACTTTTGCGCAAAGCCGGCTGTTGACACTGTGGAAAACAACAATATGGCAATGATTAAACGTTTCATAGTTGAAATTTTTATTCTTAAAATATTAATTGTTGGGATATCCTTTATTTACCCAGGCTGTAATTTTATTTATATCGCAAGGTGAAAGCTTTGCTGTATTCTGAGGCATAGGGAAATAACCGCTTTCATGATTTATTGCCCCCAGCAATCTGCCGCTCGTAATGGACGCCGTAACACCTGGGTAATTTGAATAATCGAAACCACCTGCCTTAGTAGCGCCATCGTGGCAACCGCTAACGTTACAATTCTGAGAAAAAATAGGCATTATAGTGCCTGCAAATGTAACATTCGTTGTATCGCAGGTGGTGCTGCCACCTCCATTATATGGGTTCACATACAGCTGATCGCCCTTGTCATTATAACAACTCCCTAACAATAAAGCGGCACATAAAAACATACATCCTGTCAACAAAATATTCTTCATATACTTTAACTACTTTATTTTTCGCACTATTAACTTAATAAAACACAATTATACGCACTAAATTAAGTGCTTATTAATTATTTGGCGCACCGGCTGCCACCCACTTTTTTACCTGCGTTATCTGGCAATCAGATAGTGGTCCACCTGTTTGCGGCATTAAAGGGTAACCATTTTCTGTTAATGACCCTACAAGGCTGCCATTTAAAGCCACCGTTTTCATTCCATCATAAGTGTCCAATACATAACCTCCACCCGTAGAGGCTGCAGACATGCTATTATGGCAACCATCGCAATAAGTATCGAACAGAGGCTTTATAGCACCACTATAGGTATAATTGTTGGTATCACAATTACTGCTGCAGTTTGTGCTGTTCACAGCCCCTTCATATATCCATTGCCTAATCAATGCAATTTGAGTGGGGGAAAGAGCGGGCGCATCCTTTGGCATAAGGTCTTCTCCTGAAGCTATCAACGATTGATATATCTTGCTCGCAGCGTAGTTACCAGGCACTATTCCTTCTTTTATTATATTGGCGTAGCTGTCCAAGACATAGCCACCTGCACCCCGACTATCATGACAATTGCTCTTTGCACAATTAGATTGAAATATGGGCAGAATATCACGTTCGAAGCACTGACTCGAATCCTCCGTGCGCATTGATACCGGCAATACATAAACCTGGTGTTTACAGGCTGTAAGAGTGACAACGGCAGCAATAAAAAATGCAATTGTCGTTAATGCTATTAATTTCATTTTTTCTTCGTTCAAGTTATTTAATGATACAATCAGTAAGTAGTACGCTGGTAATATCATTACCTGAACAAAAACCTGCTACTGTTATATTTTTACCCTTTTCCACCTGTGCGTTTTTGTCTCTCATTGTGCATTGCACTACTAATACGGGATCGTTAGATTTCAACAATACTACCACTCCCCCATCCTGGTTTTTACTTACGTCAGACACTTCTCCGGTAACTGTCAGCGCCTTATTGAGATATTGGGCATTGGCTTTTGCCTCGTCGGTGCCGTAAGCATTGCATAAAGCAACCGCTGTAACGGGAATGCCCGTAGCATCTTCCACCTTCTTATGCGGCTTGTTCCACATGTACAGACCCACTGCTGCGCCCGCTACAACAATTAAAAGAATTATGATAAGTACCTTCTTCATTGACCCAAATTTAGCCACGAAATACCGTTATTGCTTTCGCAACCAGACGAAACGGGAAAAAGAGAAGACGAAAATCAATAATTGAAAGCCATTTTCTGTTAACCGCGGCTTATTTCACCGGCAAGCCATTGTTTGAATTCTGCTGAGCGCTCAGAACTGACCACCGGTTGCTCTTTTACAGCCGGCTTCAAGGTCACTATTACCCTTGCTTTGCTATAGGTTTTCATATCGTCTATAGCTTTCAGGGCAATTAGATATTGACGGTTAATGCGGAAAAAATCGTGTGGATTTAACATTTGTTCCAGGGCATCCAGGTTATTGTCCATTGGCAGGCTGCGTCCATCTATTGTTCTGGCAAAAGTTGCTTTATTTTCACTAAAAAAATAAGCTACTTCATCCACAGATAATGTCTTTATATGTTCGCCAAAGCGAACCACAAAGCGCTTTTTATATTCTTTGCCTGGAAAGTCGCTAATTACTGATTGCGATGCCGGCCTTTTATCATGCTGTTTTAAAAATGCTTTGATGGTTGATAATTTTTGAAGAGCATTTTCAAGCTCCTCTCTTTTTACTGGTTTCAGCAGATAGTCAATGCCGGTGGTTTTAAATGCTTCCATTGCATACTGATCATAGGCTGTGGTATATATAATAGGGCAGGAAATATCTGAAACTTTAAGCAGATCGAAACAGGAACCGTCAGCAAGATGAATGTCAAGAAAAACCACGTCAGGCAATGGATTGCTCCCAAACCATTCTACTGATTGCTTTACACTATCTAGATGGGCTATAATATCAGCATCAGGAACGATCTCCTTTATCAGCTTAGATAGTCTGGTATAAGCCGGTTTTTCATCTTCTATTATTACCATTCTCATAGCAAAGGCAATTTTACAATAAATTCATTATTATACACACCATAGGTTACTTCTTTCTTTGTCAGCAGCATGTAACGTCTGCTTATGTTCAGCAGTCCCAGGCCGGCGCTCTTTTCTTTACTTATTTTAGGTTGCAAAAAGTTTTTAATCACTATTTCTTTCTCATTTGCTTCTATATATATAGTGAGCGGGAGGGACGAGCTTACTATATTATGCTTTATAGCGTTCTCAGCAACTATCTGCAGGGCAAGGGGAACAATTTTCTTATGCTCCAGCAAATGACTTGCTATGTTAAGCTCCAGCCTCAGGGCATCCCCAAAACGACTTTGCTGAATATACATATAATTAGAGAGTATTGCAATCTCTTCAGCCAATGATATAAGGTCCTTATCTTTATTGGCTATCATATGGCGGTAGAGATCTGACAGCTGCGTAGTATAATTTGTAGCAGTGGCAGGGTCTTCTTCTATAAGGCTTGCAAGGGTATTAAGGCTATTAAAGAGGAAATGCGGATTTACCTGACTTTTAAGATGTTCATATTCAAAAACAAATCGTTCCTTTTCAATATCCGCCATAGCATGCAGCCTTTTTTCGCGCAGCTTTACAATGCTATACGCCAGCACCAGGCATACGGCCAGGATGATAATAATAAACCAGGCCTGCCTCCAGAAGGGCGTAGCAATAACAAAGTGATACGAGGCTTCCCTTGCGCTATTGAAGTTCTCATTCAAAGAAACCTGTACACGAAATGTATAGTTACCTGCCGGTAGTTTGGGAAATGTAACCGACTCATCGTCCGTATATATCCAGTTTTCGCTGTAACCCTGTAAGAGATAGCGATAATGCAGCGATTCAGGATTAGCATAATTAATGCCATCAAAAGCGATGCTGATGTTATTATCGTCTGCGGCAAAATAGTGCGCTGATAGTGGAACAGGTGTCAAAAAAGCGCTAATGCCCGATATATGTATGTCCGGCTTGATGTTAAATGCAGTATCCTGATTTTTAAATACCATCAACCCATTATTGAAAGGCACATAAACATTTCCCATTCCATCTCTTGCATCGCAGTTTAGCACTTTCGACATGCTGTCTATGTCCTGAAACATACGCCTGTTAAAATGCCTGAACTGGTTGCTGTTGGGGTACCATTCATCCACGCCTTTTTGATTTACAACTATTACCTGCCCGCTCGCATTGGTGGCCACTGCCGATATATTTATATCCTGCAATCCATCACGCCCTTTCAGGCCCTTCCATATATGCCCATCAAAATAAAACAGTCCCTTTTCAAGGGTGCCAGCCCATATAGTACCTTTGGCATCTTCCGATACAGAGTATACGACCTTACTATTTATACCGTTTGTTGAATCCCATATGTGATAGCTACCATTATACATACAAATACCGCCGCCATCGGTCGCCATCCATAGCTGCCCCTTACAGTCGGGGTACAATTGATAAATATAATCGCTGCCAAGGCCGCCTTGCTTATTGTGATGTTTCACTAACTCCAGCTTCTCTTTTCTATTGTCTGTAATCCTTGTCTCTGCCACACCGTTCAGGCTGGCAACCCATAGGTGGCCGCCCACAGCTGCTATGTCAAGCACGTTGTTGCCATCAGGGCCGTCAATATTGTCAATATGTGAAACACTATGATCGTTCAGAAAATACACTCCATTGCCAAAGGTGCCGACCCAGAGGCCGTAGCTTGTATCAGCAAAAAGGGCTGTGATAGATGTAGGGGCGGTAAATACCAACTTTGGAGCGACGAATGTATCATTCAGCGAAATGCGGTACAGGTTATCATTTTCAGCAAACCATAGCGTCTTGCTATTGTCACAAAGCATTGCAGTAAGCTTGCCGAGGCTATATGGCGCACCTAATTTTATATATGCAGCATATGTAGCGGTGACCATTGCAAGGCCTTGATTTGTGCCACACCATATATTACCTGTTTTATCCAGCAATATTTTCCTTATACTGCGGGCAGGCCGGTAATTTTCATTTACTATAATAGAATCACCGCTCACTGCTACTTTCAGCAAATAGCCTTCATCGGTAGCTATCCATGCCTCTTCGTCCGAAACCGGCAGTATATCGTTTACCTGCCCCCAATTCCACGATCGCTCTTTATAAATTAAAGAATATCCCCCTATCGTCTTCTGCATTTTTGCTATACCCCCTTGTTCCGTACCCACCCAAAAGCTGCCTTCCCTTTTTGCCGGCATTATTATACGTACTATATTATCAGGAAGGCCGGACTGTTCATTAGCTATTATGGCCTTTATTTTTATTTTACCTTCATTTTCCTGTATTATATTAATTCCTTTATCGGTTCCCGCCAGCATTTCATTCGAGGCAAACGCAAGACAGTAAGCAAAATCATCCGATAAGCCCTTGTTGCTATTTAGTAATACAGACAGGTTATTAAATACACTGTATATGCCCTGTTCAGTACATAAAAAAATCAGGTCGCCCTTTTTATATATGGCTCTTACAGTGCTGCCTGGCAATGCGCCGTACAGGTAAACCTGTCGTATCGTGCCATTTACTATTTGCCCAATTTTGCCATTAGCATAGCCAACCCATACCTTATTATCCCTTGAGTAAACAGCCGTAATAGGTTGTTTTATGCTATCTGGTATGTTAATTATTGTTTTGCCATTGAATTTGTACAGTCCTGCATCGGTACCCAGCCATATATAGCCTGTATTATCCTGCTGCATGGCATTGACGCGTACGGCCGTATTTGACTCGTTAAGCCAGAGGTTTCGTATAAATGGCTGCTGTAACTGCCCATGCGCAGATAGTGCAAGCAGCAAAAAAATGATTATGAGCCTGTACTTTGTCATTTTCCAGGAATAAGGGTACAATTAACAAAGACATCGATAATAGGCGACAACTTATCCGAAACGATGCGTGGTATTTTAATGTTATAGTCAGCCAGCAGCACGGAAAAATTTGATGTTACTATCATTCTGCCCTTCCTGTTGCTTATATCCACTTTAATAATACGCTCCTGCTCCACCCCATGTATTTTTAACTTCCCCTTAGCCCGTACCTTATAGTTGCCGTCTTTGGCAAGGTCTACATCTTCTATTATCTTCCCGACAAACTCTGACTGAGGGTAAAAGGAAGTTTCCATATAGTTCTCATTGAAATGCTCTTGTTGCAGCGTATTGTTAAAGCCATTGAAGGATGAAATACTGATCCTGAAAACAAAAGTCTTCTTTTTTATATCTAAGGCGCCCTTCAGTTCATTTGAGCTGGCGTAGATAAGTTCACGAGGAGCATCGGAATGAAAGGTCACTTTGCCGGTTTTTGTTGAAAATATCCCCTCTTGTGCGATAGATATATGCGAAGACACACAAAGCAGGAATATGACACATAAACATCGCAGCATGTAATGCAATTTCATTTAAAAATAATCAATCCCTATTAACTATTTGCCTATCTGCGGTATAAAAACAAAGGCGTCCTTACGGGGACGCCTTGTTTTGTTTGCATATAGAGGATAAGAGAGAGACTAAAGTTGAGTAGCAGTATACACTACGCTGGTAGTATAAGTACCTGCAGGGTAAGCAAAACCAGGAGTAGCCTGGTATTGTACAGAAAATGTCTGGTTGCCACCATATGTAGCATTAGATATCAGGTTCTGTGCAGTGCTTGTAAGGGTTGAATAAGCTGAAGAGCTGAACGGAGTAGCTATAGTACCACCGGTTCCGTTTGCAGTTACTTCCACACCCAGTACACCACTTACTGGCATGCTTGGAGCAGGGGTAGTAGAACCTGTGTATGTGAAGTTTGCTGCGTTTGCATTTACAGTTACTGTAAAGTTCTTGTTTGACTGTACTTTCAGCTGCTGTGCTGATGAAGTAACACCTGTAGTATAATCAGAAACAGTAGTAAAAGGCATGCTTACTGCAGCACCTGTTGTAGTTCCTGATCCTGTGAAGGTAATTGCGATTGCATTTGTAAGGCTAAGGTTAACCTGCTGAGTAGCGTTAGCTGTTACCTGTGCGTTAGCAGCAGAAGCGAAACCTAAGAAAGTGGCGGCGATGATTACGATCTTTTTCATTTTATTAAAGTTTGTTTTGTTTGAGTTTGTTTTGTTTGAGTTTGTTTTGTTTGAGTTTGTTTTTGTTTGCTTTGATGACACAAAGATGCGGCGGCGCTTAAGACTTGAAAACATTTTAGCACCTGTTAACCCCAGTTTAGGAACTGGTTAACAAGCCGTTAGGAAACAAAAGGAAAGCAAGAAATACTATAAAATGCAAAACAGGGGCTAAAAAACCCCTGTTTTTTTCATAACTCAAACACTCAAAACCTATTTTTTGACTACCTTGACGACGGTTTGTGTTTTTTATTTTTTGTTTTGACACGCCTGCTGTATTCACAGCAGGCTTTTTTATGCCAATGCCGTCCTACAGCGCATTTGCGCCTATGTAATAGTCAATTATCTTCTTTCGCAGCATCATATTTACCGAGGCCTGCACCTTGCTTTGGCCGGCCTGCAGCAAGACTAACTGCGCATTTGCTTCTGTAATAAAATCCGTTGCGCCCTCTTTATATTTCCCATTTACTGCCTCGTATGCTTTCTGGGCGGCTATCAGGCCTTTATCAACTGTTTCCACCTGCTGTACGGCATTTATATAATCATTATAAGCCTGCCGAACGCTGGAAACAATGCCTATTTCCGTATCCTGGCGGTCAATTCTGGCATTATCAGCATTCAGCTTGGCGATCTTTACATTTGATTTTGTGTAGTAACGGTCAAAAATGTTCCAGCTGGCATTTATCCCAGCTATCCCATATGTATACTTACCTAATTGGTTTGGTATAGCTGCCTGGTCTGCCGGCATGGCATCAGAGCCGTTTACCTTTAGTGTATTAAAATATGCGCCCGAATTATACAACCCTGCGGCGAGACTGACTGTAGGCAAATAACCGCTTTTATATTTTTTAATATTCCAGTCGGCGGCAGAGACATTTAAATCTGCTGATTGCAGGTCAACCCTGTCATGCAGGGCGGTTTGTACCAACATCTCCTTATTGGCATAGTGCGCCGCGTCAGGATTATCATTTATTGCGATATCCGTAACATCATAATTGTCGCTTGAATCAATGCGCAAACGTTGGAATAACGCGATCCTATCATTCTGCAGCCTGCTTTGCGAATTTATATACAGCAATTTATCGCTACTCGTTTGCGCCTGCTGTTGATAAAGATCTGTTTTTGCTTTACGGCCTACATCTGTAAGCATAGTAAGCTGCTCTTCCCTTTTCAAAGAAGTAGAAAGGTTTTCGCTGTCAAGTGCCACTATCTTCCTATCCAATATCACCTGTAAATAAGCCTGTGTTATATCCAGCAATATCTGCTGTTTGGCCCGTTCCAGTGTAAGGTTCGATGCCTGCAGGTTTAGCCTGGCTGCCCTGCTGTTGGCAATATTGTAGTTACCTGTAAAAATGTTTAGGCTGCTGGTAAGCTGATAGTTATACTGACTGCGGTTTTCATTTACAAGTGTGATACCGGCCGAAGAATAGAAATTATTCCCATGGTCATAATTATACCCGCCCGCTGCAACAAGGTTAGGCAGAAACTGCCCATAGGCAGCCAGCACTTGTGCCCCTGCCTGTGCTACGTAGATATTGCCTTTAAGCACTGCGGTAGAACGATCAAGGCCTATATTTATGCAATCCTGCAAGCTTAATGCCTTTACTCCCTGCTGTGCCCATAGCGGAGCTGCATACATCAGGCTGGCCGCCAACATCATTTTTATAACTCCTGTTTTCAATTTCTTCAGTGTTTTTAATTAATTATAATTGTACACGCACACGCTGCCCTTCTATAATCTCCGGGCTAACATTGACACCTAAAGTATCGCCCTGCTGCACCCCACTGAGTATAGCTACATGCACACCATCATTTTGCGCAGTCGTTACCGGTTGATAATGTATAGTTCCTTTATCAATTAAAGGCACGAAATACTTGCCTGCTCTTACCACCAATGCTTCAGACGGCACGTTGAGGTCTTTTTTCTCCGGGGCCTGAAAAGCTACCTGTAGGTAGCTACCCGGTATTATCTGGTTATCCTTGTTAGGCAAGTCTATTTCCACCAGCATCATTCTTGTTTTAGGATCCAGCTCGCCTGCTATGCGGGTCACTTTTGCTTTGATCTTTAAATCAGGTCTCTCCGTCATAGAAATGGTAACGGGGTAGTCTTCCTGCAAATACATGGCGTCATTTTGAGCTACATAAACGTATATCCTTATTTTATCCAGTTGGGATAATGTAACTACTGGCTGGGCGCTGGTCTGCGAGTTTGTAGCATTTTGCACCAGAGCACCAGGATCTGCAAAACGGGCAGTAACCGTACCGTCAAAAGGTGCAACAATATTTTTGTACTGCATCTGCTCACGCAATGAATTCACCTGCGCTTCGGCCATCTTCACCGAGGTTTCTGTTTGTTCTTCATCCTCCTTAGAGATATATTCTTTCTGCAACAATGCCTGATCTCTCTTTAAAATTTTCTTTTTGTTTTCAAGATCAGCAACAGCAGCTTTGTAAGACTCGTCAACTTCAGGAGAGATAATAGTGGCGAGCAACTGTCCTGCATGTACCTTATCACCTTTATCTACCAGAATCTTATTCATATAACCGCTGGTTTTAGCATAGAGCGTTACACTCTGGTATGGGCGTGCTTCGCCAATAAGCGTCAGACCGCGGTCTCCCGCTGTCATGCCGGCTTTTATCACTTTCACCACAGGACCTTCCTTTACATCTTTCACCCGAACATCTGTTTCTTTTGCCAGCGCGGCTTTTTGTTTGAAGAACATCAATATCAGCCCCAGTGCTGCCACAGCTACTATTAAGCCGCCGCCAAGCCACACTCTTTTCGATTTTGATTCAGTATTTGTTTTCATAAAACAATTATTAATATTATTAGTGTTGTTCTGTTTCAGTTATTGAATGTGCAGGCACCAGTACACCGTGAGCAGCGTCTACCTCATCATATCGCATTGTTTCCAGTGCAAATTGTTCATCCAGCTTATTACGCGTAGGTGCATTTTTTCTAAATATGGAATAGATAACCGGCACTACGAAAAGCGTAACGAATGTTGCCACTATGAGACCGCCCATTACCGCACGGCCTAAAGGTGCATTCTGCTCGCCACCTGCACCCGTACCTAGTGACATAGGTATCATACCCAGCACCATGGCAAGGGCCGTCATCAGTACAGGTCTTAATCTTGTCCTACCTGCTTCCAGTGCCGCTTCTATCGCGTTCAATCCCTTTTCTACCCTCACCTCATTCGCGAAGCTCACCATCAATATTGAGTTGGATACCGCAATACCTACCGCAACTATAGAACCCATCAGAGATACAGTGTTAATGGTAGTGCCCGTAATGGCTAGCATCCACAGAATACCGATAAAAGCTCCCGGCACAGCGAATAAGATAATGAATGGGTCAAGCCAGTTCTGGAACAGTATGACCATTAATAAATACACCAGCACTATGGCAAGTATCAGTCCAAGGCCTAAGGTTTTAAACGTGCTGCTCATTACTTCTGGCTGGCCACGCATGTATATATGCATACCTGTTGGCAGTTGCCCCATTGCTGCAATCTTCTTTTCTATATCATTGGCAACAGAGCCCATATCTCTACCATCCACATTAGCAGTTATATCCATTACTCGCTGAACAGTGTAGTGATTGATTACATCATATTGATTCATATAATCTACCGTCGCAAGGTTGCCTAACATTTGTGTTTGGGCCATTGGGATATCAGTTGGCGACGAGTTAGCATTTTCATTTATCGAATTCCCATTAGGAGTAACCGGCGTATTCAAAATGCTATTAACAGAACTAAGCTTCTGATAAGGCACCTTCACCACCACCTGGTAGTTAACATTGTTCTGCGGATTAAGGTAGAACGATGGCGATATAGTTGAATTCGAAGACAGCGCAACTAACATAGCATTAGCCACATCTCTCTGAGATAAACCCAGCTCTTGCGCCCGCTCCCTGTTCACATTGAATTTCAATGTCGGATAATCCAATATCTGTTTAATGTTCACATCAGCAGTACCCGGTATAGTTCGTATAGCATCCTTCAGCCTTGATGCATATCGATATGAGGTATCATAATTATTGTACATCAGCTGCACATCAATAGGTGCAGAAGTACCAAAGTTCAACACCTGGTTTACTATATCTGCCGACTGGAAATAGATACTGCAACCGGGAAAATGATCATTCAGATCCTTTCTAATTTGCCTTATATAATCTGCTGTCGGTTTGTGTCCTTTATTTAGGGAGATAAGTATGTCTGCATCCATACTGCTGGTATTATCCGTTTGTACAAATGCCAGGTTGTATGAGGTAGGCACCCCTATCATATCGTTTACGGAGTTCAATTCAGCCTTAGGTATAATCTTTTGTATACGCCCTTCGGCAGAATCCACAAGGCGCTCCGTTTCTTCTATACGGCTGCCCACAGGTGCGCGAAAGTGCAGCTTCATCATACCCGTATCTGTATTAGGGAAGAAGTCAGTGCCAATTACTTTCATCAGCAACAGAGAAACTACCAATATGGATAGTGCAGATATAAGTACTGCCTTTCTGTTTTTCAGGCACAGGTGCAGGATCTTGGCGTAGCGCTCTTTAAACTTTTCAAAACGCCTGTCACGTTCCTGGTTAAAACGGAAAGAGAAATTCTTGAACTTACTGCCGTTTACAGGTGGCTCTGTACCATGGTGCTCATTCTTCATAAGCATACGTGCCAGCACCGGCACCAGCGTGCGCGATAATACATAAGACGCCAGCATAGAGACTACCACAGACAATGCCATCGCCTGGAACAGATATTTGGATGGCCCCGTAAGTAGCACCACAGGGAAGAATACAATGCATATAGCCAGCGTGGCCATAAGCGCCGGAACGGCTATCTGCTGCGCACCGTCCAGTATAGCTATTGTGAGCGGCTTATTCAGCAGCCTGTTTCTATGTATGTTCTCCACCTCCACCGTGGCATCATCCACCAGCATACCTATAGCCAGGGACAAGCCGCCAAGGGTCATTATATTAAGTGAGTTGCCGGTAAGGTGCAGGAAAATAACCCCTACCAATATGGACAATGGTATAGAGGTACAAACAATAACCATGCTACGCCAACTGCCCAGAAAGAACATGATCATCAGTGATACAAGTATGGCACTTATCACCGCTTCATGCAATACACTATCAATAGCATTTTCCACAAACACAGACTGGTCAAAATCTATCTTCAACTCCAACCCATTAGGTGCCGCCTCCTTTATCAGCGGTATCATCTTCTTCGCTGCTTCCACCACCATTAGCGTAGAGGCATTCGACTTTTTTAGGATAGAAAGGTATGCGGCTCGCTTTCTATCTACACGTACCACATTCACCTGGTCTGCATATGCATCCGATATTTTTGATACTTCACCCAGGTGCACCACTTGCCCGTTTACCACTTTTACCGGTATGCTCTCAAAGTCTTTCACCAGCTCAGGGCTTGAGTTCAGCTGCACGCTATACTCGCGTGTACCAATACGGGCGGTACCTGCAGGAATGATAAGGTTTGAAGCCTGTAACGCATTTAACAGGTCTACCGGCGAAAGGCCTTTCGCCTGCATCGCATTAGGGTCTGCATCTACCACTATTTCACGGTTCTTACCCCCAAATGGTGCGGGTGTCGCAAGTCCGGGAATAGTAAAGAGACGAATGCGTATGAAGTTTAGACCATAGTCAAAAATTTTATCCTCCCCAAGCGTTTTACTGCTCATCGTGAGCTGGGCCACCTGCACATTGGTGGCATTGAACTGCAATATAACCGGCGGCTGTATGCCCGGTGGCATGGAGTGCGTAGATACGCTGGCCGTGGCAGACATCTGCGCTATGGCAGCGCCTATGTCCGTACCTTTTTCAAAATATACGCGAACGATACCAATACCAGGTTGGGACTGGGACTCAACACGCTCCACACCATTTACTGATGATGATATACCGCGTTCACTCAGCAGCACCACTCTTTTTTCCATTTCAGCTGCTGAAAGGCCGGGGTAACTCCATATTTCTGTTACAACCGGTATATCTATAACCGGGAAAATATCTACCATCATTGCTTTGATGGCCATGATACCCATTATAAGGATAAGAAATGCCATTACCGCTACGGTATAAGGCCTTCTCAGGGCTAATCTAACTATCCACATGATTTTAAAAATCTGATTTTAAACCGGCTGCAACAATCATTATGATACGATGCAGCTAAAGGATATGTGAAATATCAGCGTATGGCAAAGCCATAGCAGCGAATCACATGATTAAGAAAATGATTGGAATAAATTAAAATCAGACCTGTAGCCTGCAGACATGCAGATATAGGGGTACAGCATCCCCCTTGAATGTATCAATCTCCGGATAGTTTGTTCCGTCACGGCGTTTTCTGAAATACAAAAAAGCAACGCCAGCAACTATTGCAGACAAAAAGAAGAAGATGTCCAAATCCGTAGACTGAACGATTGCATAAGATATATGCGTAGAAATTTCGTGACGCTCCAGCAGAGTACAATCACCATGAGTGCATACTCCAATGTGCTCACCACTATTAAGCTCAACAGGTGCACCATGTTTGTATAGCTGCAACCTGATATATTTTTTAACGGGGGTAGAATTAAAAATAAGCATGAAGACAGCCAGCGCAAACCACAGATGGCTTACTGTATCTTTCTTTCTATACTTATTAATAATCATTTTATGAGACTTCCAGATTTCCACGCAAAATTAGAACATATCATGTCTTTTCAAAAACATTAAGGCATACCTTTTCTTAATGAAGTCATAAAATGCGCTGATACTTTGCTTACAAGCTGCAATTAATAAGGCTTATTTCCTCATTAGGAAGATTAGTAGCTAAGGATGATATATAGCCTTCTTTTATGGAAATAGTGTGTAAATGATAAGCGTGGCTTTCGTATCGTAACACATTTTCTATTGCATTTACTGCCTTAGGTTCCGCCAACATACCCTTTCCTGCTGCCTTTAAAACCGCCTCCTTCCGAGTCCACAATCTGTATACCTCCTGCAGCGGCTGATCGCTTTGAAGTATCAATTGCCATTCATTTTCCTGAAACTGGTCGCGCACATCATTTATGTTTATCTCTTTTGTCTGCTCAATATCCAGCCCTATCAGGCCATTTCGTACGCCCGCACATGCCACTATATTTCCTGCATGGGCTATATTAAAATCAACCGAAGCATCTATGTAGGGTTTATTATTATCTGTCAATTTTAGTGCTGAAAAGGAAAAACCTGTAACATCTAGGCAATTTAGCACTTCAGGTATCAGCAGCCTTCCCTGCAGACGCAGCTGTCGCTCCGGCACATTTTTATAAGCAAGTATGCGCTCCTGCTGTACAAGCGGCAGTTGGTCCAGTTTGCGCTGGAACAGGTTTTCATCCCATGCCTTGTCAATTTCGGTATAGCATATCACTATCATAATGCGGAAAGTACTTTCTGTAAATTTAATATCCGTATTATTGTTGCAATAAAAAGCTATATTTTTTTCGCTATCACACGCTAAGCCTTAAAAAAATACGCATATCTATACAATGCATATTTTTGGCAAGCTTTTATTGTATAAGGGAATATGACTTCAGCTAGTATCGTTTTAGGCGCACAACGACCGGATTTGCTTCATGAAGAAACACTACCTGATATTTTCAGAGCAACTGCTCAGAAATATCCTTCAAAAACTGCGCTCATTTTTGGCGACAGCTCGCTTACCTATGCCGAGCTGGACCAGTGGAGCGATGCAGTAGCAGCAGATCTGTTGGCACGTGGCATCGTAGCGGGTGACCCTATAGGTCTGTGGCTGCCCCGCAGCCTGGAGCTGCACGTTGCCGTGTTGGGCATAGTGAAAGTTGGCGCAGCCTATGTGCCACTGGACAGGGAAATGCCCGCAGAAAGAGTGGAAGTAGTACTTGCAGAAGTAGACGCAGCAGCATGTATTAGCAATGATGCACTTAATCTCAATTGCCCCATATATACCATAGTGCATAGGCCGGGCGTTGATGACACATTCCCTATTACGCCCGGTGCTCAACCGGACAATTGGGCTTATGTGCTTTATACCTCAGGCAGTACGGGCAAACCCAAAGGCATACCAATAGCCCACAGACAAATATGCCACCTGGTACGTTCTGAACAAATAGTATTGAATATACAGGCCGAGGATAAAGTTTACCAGGGCTTCTCTGTTTCCTTTGATATGTGGTGTGAGGAAACCTGGATAAGTTACATGGTGGGCGCAACATTGTGGGTAGCGGATGCTACAACAGCAAAATCTATTGATGAGCTGGATGATGTGCTGCGCAATAATAATATTACCATATTTCACGCAGTGCCAAGCCTGTTGGCTGTAATGGACGATGATATACCCAGCCTGCGCATAGTAAATGCTGGCGGCGAAGCCTGTACCACACAAGTGCTTTCACGCTGGGCTATTCCGGCGCGGCGCTTCTTTAATAGCTACGGGCCTACAGAAACAACAGTGACCGCTACTTTGGCTGAGCTGAAGGCCGGTGATCCTATAACTATAGGCCAGCCCTTACCTAATTATAACCTGGCTGTTATTGATGAGCAAATGAATCTGCTGCCTTTTGGCGAACGTGGGGAGCTTATCATTACCGGCCCAGGCTTGTGCAAAGGCTATATAAACAGGCCCGAGCTTACCATACAAAAATTTGTTCCAAAGCCGGAAAGCCTTAATGTATTGCCGGGTGATACCATTTACAAGACAGGCGATGCCGCTATTGTTAACCCCGATGGCTCTATAGATTTTCAAGGCAGACTGGATGACCAGATAAAGCTCCGCGGTTACAGGATAGAATTAGGTGAAATAGAAAATAAACTTGCAGGGCTAATAGATATCACTGCCGCTGTAGTAGCTGTAAAGAAAGATAATAATGGTCAGGACCACTTGGTAGGTTATGTAGTGTCCGATGATCCTGTAAATATGAACCAGGCAACTATTCGCGCGGAACTGGCCAAGACCCTGCCTGCATATATGATACCCAGTGTTATCATGCAGCTGCAGGATTTGCCACGTCTCCCAAGCGGAAAGGTAGATCGCAAATCTTTACCCATACCTGCTTCACTTGTTGAGCTTGCCCCCATGTTTGTGGATGAAGTAATTGATCTTGAAGCACCATTGAGCGACAGAGTTATTGCTGTGCTGCGTAAGTTCTTTCCCAATCGCAGCATTGAGTTAACAAACGACTTCTTTACAGACCTGGGCGGGCATTCGTTGCTTGCAGCTGCCTTTGTTTCGCGCCTGCGTAAAGAAGGCAATGTGCCACAAGCTTCGCTAAAAGATATTTATCTCAACCGTCCGCTTAGCGCTTTAGTAGCCGCCTGGGATACCGAAGAGGCTAAGGAAGCAGCCAAGCCCAAAGCAAAGCGCCGCTTCAACGAGGCGCCACGCAGCCGGTATATTGCCTGCTGGATAGCGCAGACTTTTGCATTGTTGTTTATCTATTCATTGTTCGCTATACAGATATTCTTCCCGTACCTCGGTTATTATTATATACATGAGGCTTATGATAACATTACATACGCCATCATCACGGCATTGGGCTTCTTCTGCTTTATACCACTCATACTCTTTAGCCTTACTATAGCACTGAAATGGCTTGTTATAGGCAAGATGAAAGAAGGTGATTATCCGCTGTGGGGCGCTTATTACTTCAGATGGTGGTTTGTACGCACCATGTTACGCTTATTGCCTGCACAGTTTCTGAATGGCACTCCATTGTATCCACGCTACCTGCGCCTACTGGGCGCCAAAGTGGCTCCTGACGCACAGCTCAGCTCCATTACAATAGGTGCAGAAGATCTCATAAGCATAGGCGCCGATGCAAGCATCAGTTCTCGTGTAGCGCTAAATAATGCCTATGTAGAAGATGGTATGCTGAAGCTGCGTAAAATTCATATTGGCGACCATGCATATATTGGTACCAACTGCATGATAGGCGGTAGTGCAACAATTGAAGACTGGGGCGAACTGCGCGACCTTAGCTATCTGCAATCCGGCAAAACAATAAAGCCGGGGGAAGTATGGCAAGGTAGTCCTGCACAACGCGAAACGATAAAAGATATATCTGAATTACCTCAGCCTTTGCCGGTTTCAAAAATGAAACGCCGCATCTACGGTTACATTTTTTCGTTCTCTTTACTCATATTCCCATTTGTGGTGTTGCTACCTTTATTGCCTATCATTATCATCATTAACAATCTGGATAACTCCACGCCCGACTACGACTTCACCTATATGGTGGTAGTGCCTTCACTGGCGCTTTGCTATATACTCATGTATGCATTCGTTACTATTTTCCTTACCCGCCTGCTGCAATGGAACATTAAGCCGGGCAAGTACCCTATATATAGTTGGCTATATATACGCAAATGGTTTGCAGACCAGCTGATGTCTTTGTCACTCATCGTGCTGCATCCTATTTATGCTACAGTATATATTCCTTTCTTTTTCCGTGCATTGGGTGCAAAAGTGGGCAAGAATACAGAACTTTCTACTGCCAGCAGTGTCACGCACCCACTATTGGAGGTTGGTAAAGGCTCTTTTATAGCAGATGCCGTAGTGCTGGGCGAAGCAGATGTACGTGCGCAGCAGTTAACGCTCGCAAAGACAGTTATTGGCAATAATAGCTTCGTAGGTAATAGCGCACTTATTCCGCAAGGCTATCAATTGCCAAGCCGTATGCTGATAGGTGTATTATCTATACCGCCAGCACAGGAAACAGTACGCACAGCAAACGAAAAAACATGGTTTGGCTCACCGGCTATACCATTGCCGCGCAGGCAGGAAAGCCGCACATTTCCGGCGCAGCTTACTTTACGCCCCACTCCGCAACGCATACTGGGCCGCAGCTTTGTTGAGTTCATCCGCATATTGATACCCGAAACCTGTATCCTCATATTTAGTATCTTTTTCATAGCCTATGGTCACGATCTGGTAACAAAAAATCCGCTCTGGCAAATTATTTTAAAGTTCCCGTTCTACTATCTCGGTATCATTGGCATACCTGCTTTCCTCGTAACGGTAGCGCTTAAGTGGAGTACAGTAGGCAAATACAAGTCTGAACAAAAACCAATGTGGACGTCGAAAGTGTGGCGCAGTGAAGCTATTACATCCACATACGAAGCACTTGCTGTTCCTTTTCTGCTCGATTTTCTTCGCGGTACGCCGTGGCTGCCTATTGCATTAAAACTGCTGGGAGTTAAAACGGGTAAACGTGTCTTTATGAATACCACAGATGTTACAGAATACGACATGGTGAATATCGGCGACGACACTGCGCTGAATGAAGACTGTGGTCCGCAGACGCACCTGTTTGAAGACCGCGTAATGAAGATAGGCCAGATAAAAATCGGTAAGCGTTGCAGCATTGGCAGCGGCACTATCATACTTTATGACAGCGAAATATGTGACGATGTCAACATTGAACCGCTTTCGCTTGTAATGAAAGGAGAACGGTTGCAGGACAACAGCGAATGGGTAGGGATACCCGTGAACCCTGCCTGATAAATTCACTCATGTAGCTGGCAGGAATTTTGCTGCGTTAGTGAAAATATATTTTATGCCCGAATTGCCGGATTTACAGGTATTCAGTATCAATCTCACCAAACAACTGAAGGGCTTAACAGTAGCCGGCGTTGAAGTGCCTGTTACAAAAAAACTGAATGTTACAAAAGCTAAGCTAAAAGAGGCCTTGGAGGGTGCATCCATCAAAAGCGTATCCCGTGTGGGAAAAGAATTGCACATAATCTTTGGCAATGATAATGTTCTGGCACTGCATCTTATGCTGCATGGTGCCCTTTACTTATTTGAAGGAAAAGAACTTAGGAAACACACGATCATCGCTTTACTTTTTGATAATGGACGCGGCATAGGACTTACAGATTGGCAAGGCGTGGCCACACCAACGCTCAACCCTGAAGAGAAAGCAGCGCCTGACGCACTTTCTAAAGAAATAACACTAGCCTTTTTAAAGAAAATCTTACAGACAAAAAGCACTATCAAAAATGTCTTGCTCGATCAGAAGATTATCAGAGGTATCGGCAATGCATATGCCGATGAGATTTTATGGGATGCACGCATTTCACCATTTTCCGTTAGCAACAAAATTCCCGATGAGGCTATCAGTGCTTTATTGAAGTCAATTAAAGAAGTGCTGACCAATGCAGAAAAACAGATAAAAAAAGAAAATCCTGATATCATATCTGGCGAGGTTCGCGACTTTTTACTAATACACAATTCAAAGAAAAAGGAAAGTCCTGACGGTAGTCCTATACTGCAAAAAACTGCTGGTGGCCGTAAGACATATTATACGGAAGAACAACAACTGTATAGCTAAATGAAACACGGCACATTACATATAGGCACCTCGGGTTGGCACTATAAACACTGGATAGGCACTTACTACCCCGCAGATACTAAGGAGAAAGATCAGCTATTCCTTTATATACGGGATTTCAATACCGTTGAGCTCAACAATTCCTTCTACAACCTGCCAACTTCCAAAACCTTTAAGAACTGGGCAGCTGCCACGCCGTCTGATTTTGTATTTGCGATAAAAGGCAGCAGGTATATCAGCCACATGAAAAAGCTGAAAGTGCTGAAGGCAGATATCGATCATTTTTTGACCCGCGTCGGCAAGCTGGGCGCTAAAACAGGTCCCATATTATTTCAGCTCCCACCACGCTGGAAATTAAACATAGAGCGCCTTGAAACATTTCTTTCAAGACTGGATACACAATACCGCTACACATTCGAGTTTAGAAATGCCAGCTGGTACGATGAACAAGCATATGAGCTGCTGCGACAACACAATTGCGCCTTTTGCATTTATGAATTGGCCGGCCATCATTCGCCGGAAATTGTTACTGCCGATTTTGTGTATATACGCCTGCATGGTCCCGGTGCAAAATACCAGGGAAGTTACTCCACCCCGACTCTGAAAAAATGGGCAGCCAAATGCAGCGCATGGCAACAACAAGGCAAGGACGTATACATCTACTTTGATAACGATCAGGCAGGTTATGCAGCTTTTAACGCCTTAAAATTGCGGCAACTAACAGGTGTCTGATTCCGAACGGTAGCTCAATCAAAAGTGGATATCTTTTCTTGGAAACCCCTTGTTAATAATAGTACCTTGCTAATAACACTTCCCACTTGAGAGGGGGTTAGGGGGTGTTTTAATACATAACTCACTGGCTAATTTGCAAACAAGCACATCTGCTAATTAAAATCAAAGTTCTTTGACATACTGTAAACCCTAAAATGTGGATACCATTAGCCTCCACTCTGGCATTTTTTAAAGTTTTGGTCTTTGTCCTTTTCCTAAGCAAGGTATAAAGAGTTCATTTTATACCCATTTATACCCTGATCAAATCTGCCAAAACACTTTATAGTAAACGCGCTCAGTCAAAAATCCGGAAAACGCACTTTTTTTTTCTGATTACCTAAATCAATCTCAGGCCGAAAATATGCATTCAAAAATATTGCATCGCTGTCCACAAACCTATGCTACCACAAAATGATAACCCTTTCCTTTTAGCGTAACTATTTCAATACCTTTTGCGTTGCTGAGGTAATCGCGGAGCTTGCGGATATAGACATCGAGATTGCGGGAATTAAAGAAAGAATCGTCACCCCATACTATATGAAGGAGTGTCTTTCGGTCTATAGGCCTGTTTATGTAAGTGCAAAGCAAACTAAGTATCTGTGCTTCCCTATGTGATAGCTTTATTATCTGGTCCTGCGTATGTAGCTCAAAACGACCGGGGTAAAACTTATAGTCTTTCAAGGCTATTTCTTCAGGCAATGCCTGCATGGCAGACACATCCTTGTTCATGAGCTTTAGCTGGTTCTCAATGCGTGCAATAAGCTCTTCCACACTAAAAGGCTTTCGCATATAGTCAGTACCCCCCGATGAAAAGCCCTTTACCAGGTCTTCTGTTTGTGTTTTAGCAGTAAGGAAGATGATGGGCAATTGAGGATGAATATTGCGTATATGATTGGCAATGGTAAAACCATCTATATGCGGCAGCATTACATCCAGCAGGCAAATGTCAGGACTATAAGTATTGATTTGCTCCAGTATACGCGTGCCATCTTTCTTATGTACTACATCGTAACCCTTTAACTCAAGCGTATCTTTCACTATCCGCGACAGGTAAGGCTCGTCTTCTACATACAGAATTTTTGTCTTCATAGGATTTATTTAAAAGGTAAGTGTGAACCTGCAACCACCGGTAGCCATATTGCTTAAATCAATGCTGCCGTTGTGCTGGCGTATAACCTGTGCTGCATAGCTGAGGCCAAGTCCATAGCCTTTGGTATTATGTTTATTCCCTGTTGGCACGCGGAAGAATTTGTCGAACACTTTATCATGATATTCTTCAGGTATACCAGGTCCGTTGTCTGAAAGCATAAGCTGCACCTTACCATTTGCTTCGGTAAGCGTAATGTGTATGTGTACAGGAGCAACACCATACTTAAGGCTATTATCTATAAGATTTACCAGCGTGCCTTGCATATGCAGCTTATCGATCGGTATAATAAAAGCACTTCCTTTTATATCTAAAGACACCTTAGCTCCTACCTGTGCAAAACGCAACTGCATAGCCTGCAGCACTTCTTCTACTAACTTCTTTATATTGTAGCTTTCCTGCTGTAGTTGCAAAGTACCGTTTTCTATCACAGAGGTATTTAGTACACGCGTAGCAAGCAGTTCCAGCCTATCCATTTCTGAAGTGGCCATACCCAGGTATTCGCGGCTTAGCTGCGGCTGCTCGATGATATTGAAATTGTTCAGTGCTTCCAGTACCACCTTCACAGTAGCAATAGGTGTTTTCAGCTCATGAGACATATTGCTGATGAAGTCATCTTTTAGCTTGCTCAGTCTTATCTGTTCCTGTAGGCTTCTGTAGGCAAGCAGGAAGGCAAATCCGGTAACGCTAAGCAGGAATAGAATAAAACACAGCTGCGGCAGCACGCTGCGCAGTAGATAACTATTGTAGTTTGTCACCACTACTCCATTCTCATGCGTAAAGAAATTGCTGGCAATGAAAATGCTTTTTACCTGGCGCTTGTTACTGTCCTGGTTGTTTATCCAGCGGGTTGAAAAATGCCATCCATTTTGCTGCATGCGCGATGAGAAGATGTCATTGAAGGCAACGGTATCAAGCCGGAACAGGCGCTTCTCCTCTTGCCCTGTAATATTACCAAGGGATCTCAACATCAGATGAAGGCTCTGTGGCGATAGGGATACATTGCCCGGACTTTGCTTACCTGTGGCTGCAATATGTTCCAGTTCTGCTTTGTTGACAATTGCAGGGTCGGCCACGTCATTCAGCAAAATAGAGTCTGCTATTTGCTCCTGCACATCAGTGAAGAGGCTATTCACGTCTTTTTGCAATTGCTGTTCGTGCTGCTGATACTGGTTGTACAGCCACTGCGCAGCAAAGAATATCAGCAAACCATAGCTAAGCCACATAATGCGCTTCAGCACCTGTGGTCTTATTTTCTTAACAGCTATCATATCTAAAACAAAGTAACATTGAAAAGACAACAATAAAAGTATCCTTAACCATTTTTAACATTATTTGCCATTGCTTTAACCATGGTCAGCAATGGCAACAGCTAATTTCATGCGGTACAAAACGCCGAATATGAATTACCGGAAGATAAACAACCTAAGCGGCTGGACTGTGGCCGCTATAGCCTACATCACCTACCTGCTGACGATGGAACCAACAGCCAGCTTTTGGGACTGCGGTGAGTTCCTGGCCTGCGCCAGCAAGCTGGAAGTAGGACACTCACCGGGTGCACCTTTCTTCATGCTGCTACAGCGCCTGTTCGGCATCTTTGCACCTGCCCCGGATAAAATGGCGATTGTCATTAATTCGCTTTCTGCACTTACCAGTGCACTTACCATATTATTCCTCTTCTGGACGATAACGCACTATGCAAAGAAGCTACTAAGCAAAGACAGGCAGCTAACCGATAGCCAGATATGGTTGATAATGGGCGCGGGAGCTGTAGGTGCACTCGCTTATACTTTTTCAGACACCTTCTGGTTCTCTGCTGTAGAAGCCGAGGTATATGCAACATCTTCCTTCTTCACAGCTATTACCTTCTGGGCTATACTGAAATGGGAAGATGCAGCGGATACCAAATATGCTGACAGGTGGCTGGTGCTTATTGCCTATCTCATTGGCGTATCAATGGGGGTGCACCTTTTAAACCTGCTATGCATTCCCGCTGTTATTATGACCTGGTATTTCAAACGCTGCACTGTTTCTATAAAAGGCAGCATCATTGCCCTTATAGTTGGTTGCACTATATTGGCCTTCATACAGTTTGGCGTCATACAATACATCCCAAAACTTGCGGCCGCTTTTGATATTTTCTTTACCAATAGTCTGGGCGTACCATTTGATACAGGGTCTGTTACATTCCTTTTGCTACTTGCGGCACTGCTTACCTTCCTGCTACTGTGGGCGCAGAGGAAGCATCGCTATCTGTTGCATACAGGCATACTCTGCATCATGTTTATCATCATAGGTTATTCGAGCTATGTGGTGCTACTGGTGCGCTCAAGAGCTAATCCGCCGGTGGATATGACCAATCCCGACAATGCCCTTAGTCTGAACAGCTATGTATCACGCGATCAATTTATACAGCAGCCATTACTAAGTGGCCCCGACTTCAATAGCCAAGTGGTAAGCGTAAAGAAAACAGGTAATAAATATGCTCAGGTAAAAGAAAATGGCAAAGACCATTATGAAAATGTTGGGGACGAAGTAACGCCTATATACGATCCGGCTACCTGCCGTTTTTTCCCACGCATGTGGGATGGCAATGAAGGTCATCCGCAGTTCTACAGAAGTTACCTGGGCCTTGCTGAAGGAGAACAGCCAACCGGGGCCGACAACATGAAGTTCTTCATAAACTACCAGATGAACTGGCTATGGTGGCGCTACTTTATGTGGAACTATGCCGGCCGGCAGAACGATGTGGAGGGACAAGGTGAGCCGAAGAACGGCAACTGGATATCAGGCATATCATTTCTGGACAAGATGCGTGTAGGTGACATAGATAAGATGCCCAGCGGCTATAAGGACAACGGTGCAAGGAACCAACTTTACTTTCTGCCACTGATACTGGGATTGCTCGGCATGGTATTCCATTTTAACCGCAATAGGAGAGATGCATTCATTGTACTGCTGCTGTTCTTCTTTACCGGTATGGCCATTGGCATTTACCTGAATATGTCGCCTGTGCAGCCGAGGGAGCGCGACTATGCTTTTGCGGGTTGCACCTATGCCTTTGCTATATGGATAGGGCTGGGCGTACTGCTGATACAGCAGGGTTTGCAAAGAATAGCTAATGTCAAGCTGGCCATGGGTGGAAGCATAGCGCTATGTCTACTGGCCGTGCCTGTATTAATGGCAAGGACAGAGTGGGACGACCATGACCGTTCTAAAAAGACACTGGCACGAGACACTGCTTACAATGTGCTGCAATCATGTGCGCCCAATGCTGTGCTGCTGACCTTTGGGGACAATGACACTTATCCGTTGTGGTACCTGCAGGAGGTAGAAGGGGTGCGAAAGGACGTTCGCATTATGATAGTAACACTTGTGGGCACGGATTGGTTCCTGGACCAACTGCAGTATAGGATGAATGATGCAGACGCAGTGCCTATGGTATGGAAAAGAGACGATTACCTGGGCACAAGGCACGACTATGTGCGCTATTACGATGATCCAAAAGTAGCGCAGGATAAATACTATGACCTATATGACATCTGCAAATTCGTTACCAGCAAAGACCCTAACTATATGCTGCATGGCAGTGCAGGAGAAACTGAAAACTATTTGCCTGCCACCAATTTCTTCGCGCATGGCTTGAGCAAGGACGAGCTGGTAAAGAATGGTATGCTGAGCCCTGCTGATAGCAACAAAATAATAAATGAAATGAAATTCAGCCCCGGGAAGAATGCGCTGTACAAGAACGACCTGGCAATACTGAACATCATAGCTGAGGTGGCCAGGGAAGGATGGAAGCGTCCTATATACCTAAGCGGTGCTTTTCCTGGCAATGAAAATTACCTGGGACTTAGCAAATATCTGCGGCAGGAAGGACTTGTGTATCGCGTAGTGCCTTATAGCGTGCAGCAAAATGACAGCAACAAAAATGACGACATTAGTAATATAGATGTGGACAAATCTTACAAGCTGTTTACCCGTGTGTACCGCTGGGGAGGTGCCAACCGCAATGATGTGTACTTTGATGAGAAGAACAGGGTAATGTTTACCGCCTATAGACTGTATGCTGCACGCATAGCTGATGAGCTGAGCAGGCAAGGCAGAAACAAAGAAGCAGTACAGCTTTTGGACCACGTGATGACCAACATTACCAGCCATTCATTCCCTGATATGATAACGCAGTACTATATGGTATTAGCTTATTACCATAGTGGGGCAAAGGATAAAGCAGCTGTCCTGGCCCGAAGTGTTGCACAGAACGCGGAAGACGATGCAAACTGGATAGCAGGCCTGGATGAAAGCGGGAAGGAAGCACAAGTGCGCGATGCGCGCAATGACCTGGCCATAGTAAACATGTTGGGGAATATGGCTACACAGGCGCAGGATGGGGCAACATCCACACTTCTGTCCGCAAAGCTAAAAACAATGTATACGATGATAGGAACACTGGCCGAACAGAAGAATTTATAATATTCCTACGGATCTAAATTAAACTATATAAACGATTCAGTACAGATATGTTACGAGCGTTAAAAAAGGGGCAAATGAGCCGATTTTCAATTTTAATATTCTCTTAACGATTTTCAAGGCTTTCGCTGGTTTATATGGTATAATGTTATTGCTGTTATCAGAACAAAAAAATGATACATTATGAGAAGTGCATATTTTCTATCAGCGGGGTTAGCCTTGACAATGCTTTTTGCCGCGTGCAAGAAGAATGATTCTTCCCAAACAGGAACCATGACAGGTACTCCTGAAATGGGCTATCAATTAAAGGCAGTAAATACCTCTTCTTCAATAGGCATGAAACGAACTGATTCGGCATTGATAAGCTGGACAGATGGTACAGCCCACCCAGTAATGGTGAAGTTTGAAGCCAAAAAGGCGGGCACCGAAATAGACTACAGAACGGCCGTAGATACAACCATAGACATTATGAGCTCTATTCTACCAGTCTTTGGCGGCTTTACTATACCAACAGGCACCTATAACGAAATTGAACTTAAAATTGACCTGGATAGAAGCGGCAGCACACCTGCGCTGGAGCTGACCGGTACATATACCGACACAGCAGGCGTAATGACACCTGTATCCGTTCAAATTAACGACTTCCTGGAATTAGAAACAGAGCAGCATAATGTAACAATAGACAGCAGCGCAGCATTTGTAGCTGTGACTACGCTGGACCTTTCAACTATATCTGCCGGTATAACACAACGTATGCTAAGCAGAGCAACAATGAGCGGCGGTACTATTGTAATATCTTCTTCTTCTAACAGAAGCTTGTATGAAGTCATTGTGGATAACCTGCGTGGTGCAAGGCATCACTGCGAATTTGAACATCACAGGAGATGGTAAAAGCAACTTGCAGTAACACTGATAAAAGCGAAACATGCCTGTTTCGCTTTTATTTTGTTATGCATTTCCCACAGATATTTTCAAACTGGCGATAAGCTGATTTAACTCTGAGGTATCGAAAAAAATTGCTGTTTTTGTGATTTTTACCTGAAATGCATGACTGCATTATATTTCAGCGATTTTCCTTAGGGTATAATTGGGTATAAAGTGACTTTTTTTATACCTAAACCGATGCGACAATGCGATAAATGTCGCAATATGAAGCCTAATGTCTAACTTACATGTAAGGGTTTACAGCATGTCAAAGAACTTAATGCATTTAAAGCCCGGATGAGCTTCATGCATATCTCGGGAGATTTCTCGCATTCGCTCGAAATGACAGCCTTGATGGGCTTGCTCCTTTAGCAAGGTACTATTATTAACATGCGGAGTCCAAATAATGATATCCACATTATTGTCGCAATAAAATAAACAGGGCAATCTACCCATATGGCTTAAAATTCACACACAGTGAGCCGAGGGGTTGGCCAGATGGTGGAATGAACAAAGTACTGCGATGATGAAATGACGCTTGATTGAGCTTTGATATATTACTTGCTCATGGTACGGCATTCTTCTGCACATTTCCTACACGCCTCAGCGCATTTGCGACAATGGTCATTATTGTGCTTACTACATTCATCAGCACATGCCTGGCAGACATCCGCACAGATAGCACAAACTGCCTTTGCACGAGGGCTACCCTGGCTCATGAGCTGGGCGGCAGCATTACAAATAACGGCACATTCGATATCGAGCTGAATGCAATGGGCCATCATTTTTACATCTTCCTCCATAGTGCAGGAAGCAGCGCAATAGTTACAAATAGCCGCACAACGTAAGCAAGCTTCTATACAGCTCTGGTATTGAGTATATGTATTCATGACATCCGATTTAAAAAGGAATTTTAAAAATTCGGCACAAATACCGTGCACTGATATTATTCATTAAGCCTCAAAAAGATAGAAACCATCATGAAACCCCAGTTTGAGTAAAATGGGCAGTGCCACATTAAAAATATGCACATCGTTGTGCGTACCTTCCAATATACCGGCATGTGCGTGCCCATGAAAGGCCGCCAATACATTTCGCTTACTTAAAGGCTCGGCAAGACGCGAAGAACCAAGGAATGGGTATATAACTTCCGGTTCACCTTTAATGGTAGCCTGTATAGGCGCGTAGTGGGTGATTACAATTTTTTTTAAACCAGGGTTTTCCTGCTCCAGCTTCGCCAAGGCGCGATCAAGATGAAGCGCTTCATCAACCGCCTCCCGTACAAAGGCCTTCATGGCATCTTCCCCAAACATAGATAGCATGTGATTGTCAAAACCGCCACCAAAGCCTTTTACACCTGCAAAACCGATGCCTTTAATAACAACAGCTTCCCCATCGAGCATGCATACTCTGCCATCCTGCATTATCTGGCGGATGACTTTATACTTTCCTTTTTCGTGATCATGATTGCCTAATACTGCAATGATGGGAATATGGCATTCTTTCAATTCTTCTACCAAAAGCTCTGCTTCCTTCTCGTCACCAGTATCGGTAAGATCGCCACAAATCATGAGTACATCCGCCTGCTCTGCAGCCTTGTGAAAAGAAGGCGCCCATTTACCTTTATCGGAAACGCGAACATGAATATCGCCAACGGCTGCTATGCGTACTTTATTTTCCATAGTAAATCAAGTGGTCATTATAGTATAGGATTTGTAATCCCATTCTTTTACATCAATAGCATATTGGGTATTATCTATCATAGGTCCGCGGCAGACATTAATAAACGGTGGCGGCATAGTGTACTGGTCCTGAGCACGTGATATTAGCTCATCAAAAAGCCAGGCAGGGATGATATCACGATAATCAGAAGGGTAGACAAACTGGAACATGAGCAGATGCGCGAGCAGAAGATGCCAATGCGGATCGAGCCGCGCTAAAAGATGCTTCCAGTCGAGCTGCTTTCCATATTTCAGGATAATGTGGTTAATGTCGGCCCCATCAAAACGCTCACGGTTCCATACAAAGCTTTTGCACCAGATAAGTTCTTCGGCAGAGAGCAGCTTAAGCTTCAAACCGAAAAGGGTTGCCTCCTGCGAATAATGAAACCAGGAATCATCGACCATGCAAATATTATTTACACTATTGTAAATAAGATCAATAAAATAATCGCCTTTATAAATTTTAGCCAGCCAGCGAACGTCATGCTGTACCACTTCGTAGCCTTTATCTGCAAAAAGCTTCAGCACTGCAGGATAATCGGCAGCCTTTAAAAAGACGTCCAGGTCTTTTGTATCACGGTGCAAACCCGTATAGTGAAAAAGCGCAAATGCGCCGCCTAACATAAAAGGCACATCAGCTTCCTGCAGTATGTGCAGCGCTTCTGTGTAAAATACTTCCGATTCATTGTTCATACTCATTTAACAATGAATAAAAAAGATATGCCAGAATGTACGCTATCTCCAGAAGGTATGTGACCTTATCTGCCTGCCATGGTAGCCAAAGGCTTTCAGTTCTTTACGCAATGCCACTACCATAGCGGTATTGCCAGCCAGGTGCACGGTATCATAATTGGCACTGCAATCCTGTAGCCAGGTAAGGAGCGTATGTACACTGCCCTGCTCTGCAGGCAATACCTGTAGCGGAAGAGAAGGGAAATAAGCCTTGAATTCGCGGCATTGCTCATCTGTTTCTACCAGTATGGCCCCCTGCATATCTGTTATGTTGCCAATGAGCTGCTGTAGTGCGAGAAAATGCCCGATGGTAGTTTGATCACCCAGGCAAAGGCAACGTTGTTGCGGCAAAGCCTGCGGATTTCGGCATTCTACATTTAGATAAACAATTGTATCACCGCGCCGGAGACTCTTTACCCATTCGGTACCCTGACCATTGTGTGAGGCATCGATAAACAATGTGCATGTGCGCGTATCAGCATCCCACTGCGCAATGGTATATTCACGGAAAGTGAGTGGTGCCACGCGACAGTTAATATGGTGCACCCTTTTGTCCCATTTTAAATCAGCGTTGGGGAAATGGAGATCAATTTCGTAAAAGGTGCCCGCATTCCAGCGGCGGGATTCGAGCACTTGTGCATTCCTGGTGATCTGCTTTTCCAGCAGGCTGATGGCTTTCGTCCTGATGTTCATAGCAAAGTATATAGAGTACAAATGTCGGCAGATAATGCGAAATGGAAAGAGCCTATAGGTTAATAACAGTGAAATATAGGCAGATGCGGGATTTTTGTCGGTAAAAAAACGAAGCTTGCTACTTTTTCTTTTTTTGCGTTTCCTTTTGTTTGATCTGCTCGTGCGTTTGTGCCAAGCGAAACTTAACAATATCCCTTATTAACTTCTGCGGCAATGGCTTGTCCAAAGGGAACTGAATAGCACCTTTAGAAGTCTTATATGGCAGCAGTTCTTTCTTAAATGCGATTATAGGTGATGCAGTGGGATATAACCCAATATGGTTATTATTGGCTGCATAGTAAACTAATACCTTACCCTGTTTTATTGCAGGCATGCTGTAGCTTATTACTTCTTCAGCATTGGGGGCAGCCTGCGTTACGATCGTTCTCATTTTATTGAGTAAATCAAGTGCATGCGCAGGAGCCGCGGCAAAGTATTCCTCAACAGTAGTGACCTTCAAACCTGCATTCATAGTATGTGACATTAGTCAATTCCAAAGATAATAGTTTTTGTTTTTAGCATTGATGTGTCACGGTATAATGGCAGGATTTTTATGCTTTTGTGCATTGTACATTATAAGGCATTGACAATGGGAACAGAACTGAAAGGTATAGAAGGGTTGGAACACCTGACGGACGGCGAAGTTGCATCACTTTTAAAATTTCCGGCTTATATGTCGCTGCTGGCCGCTAATGCAGATGGAAAAATGGATGAGAAGGAGAAGAAAGCTGCTATAAAATTTACTCATATAAAGACTTTTCACAGCGACCCGAAACTTGCGACATATTATGCGGCTGTAGGCCAGACATTTGAACAAGACATAGAAGCGCTGGACAATCAACTACCTGCTGAGCGACATGCACGACAGAAAGATATAGAAGCCGAACTAAAGAAGCTAACAAATATACTGGCAAAGCTGAGCCCCGATTTTCAGCAAGCAATGGTGCGCAGTATGTACGCCTACAAAGACCATGTATCTCACGCCCACTACAATGTTCTGGAATCGTTTGTAATGCCTATAGTACTGCGCGGAATTACAGAGCAAAGGATTTGATAGCATTGAATACAGCCTGGTGACCTATGGTGGCATGATCTTCAGCCGGCAGGTAATCGAAATAGATAGTGATGTGTTTATTGTTCACCGCTTTAATTTTATCTGCAAGCACATTGGCATCTACCTCCATAACGCGCGGCTCAACAGTGGGTGTAAGGCCTTCTTTACCAACACCTATGTAAATGTGCAGATCGGCAGATGGGACTGTGGATGATATAGCCATCTTTTCTTTAAGCAGTGATCCATTATCCCACCAAAGGCTAGGACTGATAATGATGTACTTGTTAAACAAATACGGCTTTTCGAATAGCACTTCTGTAGCAAACAAGCCGCCAAGTGACTCCCCTATTAAAGTTTTGTTTGCATTGACCTTATAGTGTGCCTGAATGTAAGGCTGCAATTCCTTTTCTATGAACGACATAAACTTCATAGAGCCGCCCGTAGTGGGGTATTTTTCTTTATCTGCTTTAATGGTGGTTGGAAATGTCATGTCTCTTTTTCTATCTACATTGACTATACCTACTACTATAGATTTAGGCAGGCGATTTATCCAGGGAAATGTATTGAACTGAACCAGGCCTACAACATGTATAAAGTCTTCGTCAAGACCGCCATCCAGCAGGTAGATAACTGAGTATGTTGTAGTGTCAGAAGGGTTGTAGCCTTCGGGCAGATATATATTTAAGGGCCTTTTTTCTGAAAGTATGGTGGAATTTATTTCGTCTGTTATGCCTATTGATATGGGCTTATGTTGCACTTTTCCCGATTGAGCATAAGAAAAAGTGGCAAAAATAGTGAGCAATGTGGTAAGTATGATGAGTTTATGCATAGATATGAGCATTGTAGCAATATAAAAATAGTTAGTTATTTACGATAAAATGTATACTTCGCATTCACATGATTTAAGGTGGCATTTAATTTTATTATGATGCTATGCATTTAAGTGATACCGTGGCATCTAATAAGCAAGTTACTTTACACCTCAATAAAACTGGAAATATGGAAACCACTACTCAAAACCAAACAGGGCAGATAATAAAGCAGGTATTGAATGCCTGGACTGCACAGAACAAAAAAGTTTCAGACTTTTTCAATCAATATGAAGACGATGCATACCTGAAAGAAATAGCGCCTAATAAAAACAGAGCGATATATTTACTAGGGCACCTAACAGCAGTGAACGATGGCCTGTTACCACTAATGGGATTTGGAGATAAACTATATCCTGAATTAGCTGAAGTGTATATACGCAGACCGGACAGAAGTGTAGCAGACAAACATACTGTAGGCGAACTGAAACAGAAATGGGAAAGCATAAACGAAACGCTGAACAAACATTTTGAGCAACTGAACAACGAAGACTGGCTGGACAGGCATATGTCTGTTTCTCCTGAAGACTTTAAACTGCAGCCAATGCGCAACAAACTGAATGTAATGATAGACAGAACTGTGCATCAAAGCTATCATTTGGGCCAGCTAAACCTGATGGAAGCACCGGTAACTGCCTAATATAGAAAACATTTACACAAACCAACGGAAAGCCGCCCTCTACAAGGCGGCTTTCAATTTACGAGAGTGGCTCCGGTCCTGGGCCAACGGGCTTTGACTTATATTCGGGCAGGTGAATAAATTCTTTATTGTCATGAGCGGCAATATGATACTACTGGATAGTGCACGTTTTTCAAAGTCGTAATATATATGGCGAGTAAAGCTTACAGAAACATATTGCACGGGAACATGCTAAACGCGATAAGGATAGCTTACTGGTCTTTGCCATTTACGGATTGTTCCATGCATACATACCGACGCAAATAAACGGCAGAAAAAACTTATCGCGCTAACTGAGTATGGGTAATTAAATTATTTTTCAAACACCACGGCATCAGGCTTTGCACCATTCTTTTCAAGAATTTCCGTAATAGCCTTTATCATAGGATCGGGGCCGCAGACGTAGAAATGTTTGCTGAAATCATCTACCTGTTTTTTTAAAAATTGTTCGTTGATAAAGCCCTGCACATGCGTTGTATTGGTATCATTTGTGATCACAAATACAGCATTATCTCCCAGCATCTGCTCCAGTTCATGCTGATAAATAATATCCGCATCTGTTTTATTAGAAAAGAAAAGTTTATTACCTGTAAGTTTACCCTCCTTATGTAACTGGCGTAAAATGGCCATGAAAGGAGTGATACCCGCGCCACCGGCAATAAAGTATCCGACGCCTTTGTAAGAAATAGTTCCCCAGGGTTCGTCAATAATTAACTCGTCACCTACTTGCAGCTGATGCACCTGTTCGGTAACACCTTTATGCTCAGGATAACCTTTAATAGTAAACTCGAGATAAGGATCTTCATTAAGCGAAGTAAAGGTGAAGGGACGTTTTTCATTTTCCCAGCCTGGCTTATTTACAGATACATCAGTTGCCTGGCCTGGTACATATTCAAAGCCTTCTGGCTTTTTGAAACGAATACACTTAACATCATGTGTAACCTGTGCTATAGAGAGAATCTTTTGAGCATATGGCATATTTAAAAATTTAGATAGACAGTAGTCTGAATAATTCTTCTTTTTTGTGAGCCTGTTGAAATTCGCCGTGCAAACTAGTGGTTAAGGTATTACAGCCTGTATGATTTACTCCTCTTGAAGATACACATAAATGTTCGGCTTTAATGACCACTGCCACATCTTCTATCTTCAACACTCTTTTCAGATGTTCGGCAATATCTCCACAGAGGCGCTCCTGCACCTGGGGACGCTTAGAGTAATAATGCACAATGCGATTGAGCTTTGACAGACCTATAACCTGCCCTTGTGATATATAGGCAACATGCGCCTTGCCAATGATGGGAACAAAATGATGTTCGCAGCAGGAGTAAAGCGGAATATCGCGCTCCAGCACTATTTCATTATACTTAAATCTATTTTCAAAGAGCGTAATGGATGGTTCATTTAAAGGATCGAGGCCCATGAATGTTTCATTGACATACATTTTTGCCACACGCATGGGGGTGTTCATGAGGCTATCGTCCGTAAGGTCGAGGCCCAGGGTTTCCATGATTTTCCTGAAATGATATTCTATGCGCTCTATTTGTTCACTTTTGGTAAGTGATTGGCCTAGTGTTTCTTTAGCTTCGTCAATTGCCTGTTCAATTATAATATTCTGCATCAGCATATTCTTGTTTTATGAAATAATTAAAACGCCCTATGCTATTAGAGAAGAAAAGAGAAAAAAGGTTACAAAAAACTTGAAAGCCATACAATTAGGCTTTGGGAAAAGACTCAGGGCTATTTTGCAGTCATGCTTCTATTAATGACCAAGCCTAATATGTATAAGCCCAAGAAGGGTAAAAAAGAAAGCAGGTAGCGCTGCACAAAATCGAAGGCGTGGTGCTGAAGGTGATACGGATCGCTGATGAATAGGAAAAGCGCCTTAAAGATTATTAGGCCTATGATGGCGAGTGCGTAACAGGAAAGCCAGAGTGTGAGGGTCCACCTGGCCGGGTGAATTATAAATGTAAAAGTACCTGCAAGAGCTACAAGAACAAGCAGCAATATCTTATGCAGATAGGTATGTACTGAAAGAAAATTGTGTGCTGATACGGGGTTGAAACAATAAATATCAATCACATATATAGCGACAATAAGAACAAGAGAGATAACAGCCCTTATTGTAAGACCTATTCTACTTCCATTCATAGTCTTTACTGTATTTCCTCCATAGCAAGAAAATGAACCCGTATACAACAGCTGTGAAGATATAATGATGTGCAAAGTTGGTTATGGGCATCTTATGCAGCACCATATATGATAAGATGAGAAAACGGAGATAATTAAAAAACAAGATTGCCAGGCTACCCCACAATGCGTAGCGCAATATTTTCCGCGTACCAGTGGGAAGACAGACCATGAAGCCGATGTATATCACCAGGAGGTCGAGGGCGTTGCAGGCCGGGTTTATATTTATGACCGGCCAATTGTTTACAAATACCGTAAGGCCTTTTACATAACATGCCGGGTAAAAAAGCGACATAGTTGCCGCCGTAGTATGGCAAAAGAAATGGCACATGGGCATATCAGGGATGCCGGAAGGCTCCAGCAACAATTTGTACAGCAGGTTCCAAAGTACAATGAGGAGGACACTCCGAAATACAAATACTTTTACAGCCTTTGGTATGTGTTCATACTGTTCTCTTATACCTGCGGGCATCACTTATCTTCCTTCTTTTTGTCTTCTTTCTGCTTTCTTTTGTTGTATATCTTTTTGATGCCGTAGGATGCACCTGCTACTATGAGCAGGGACGCTCCACCATCTATGGGTGTATCCTGTGTGTCACCGCCAAAGCCCGGGCCTTGGGCTTTGGCTTTTGGTACGATGCATATCATTGCTATCACAAGGGCTGTGTATATAGCTGCCTTCTTTTTCATCGGGTTTACTCTTTTATAAATTTCTCTGTTAAGTGAATGTTTGACCCTTTCAGCTCTGCTATGTATGTGCCTGCCGCCAGGTTATCTATCGGAATGATTACATGTCCGTTATTGCCGTTTACTTTAGTGCTATACACTGCCTGGCCTGCCATGTTCAGTATTTGTATCGCTACATTGCCTTGTTGCTTGTTGTAGCTTAACTCTATGCTGCTGTGGGCAGGGTTTGGTATTACTTGCAGCTTATTGTTTTGTTGTGTTGTAGTTGCAACGCCTGTTGGTGTACCAACCATATTTATCTCAAAACGGTTTGCACCCTGGCTATTGCTGTCGCTTGTTACGGCAAACCAATACTCGTAACCCGATGTCATCTCTTCTGTTTTGTTCAGGTACTTATCATGCAGGTACAGTTGGGTGCCTGCTGGTATATTGAACATACCTGTCTTTATAACGTAATTATTGTACAGGTTGTATGCAGTGAGGCCTAATGGTATTAGGGAGCTATCTTCATATGGACGTGCATCTATTGCCAGGCGTTTGCCTTCTTTTGAAAGTGTATAGAAATCAATGCCCGGGTTATACAGTTTTATGGCATCCTGCCTGTCTATGGTATCTGCTGCTTTATCGTCTAGCTTTATTAGTAACCTGTCCCAATGAGTGTTGCTGTCTGCTAATTGCAGCTCTACCCAGTTGGTTGGGGCAGTTGTTTTATAGATAGATGCGCCACCGCTTGCTTTAGACGATTCATCAAACTCAATTGTGTTATTGGTATTGGCTGATACGGTAGTGAAGAATGCGCTGAACGATGGCAATACGTAAGACAAAGTGAATGGGTTGGTAACATAAGCACCGGAGGTGCCTGAGGTTGCATCCCATGCATAGTAGTTGGCGCCTATATTGCTGCCCAGTACAAGTGTGCTCATGTCCACGCCGCTTGGGTATGGGTTACCACAACCTACAAACTCTGAGTTAGCTCCTTTAGTAAGTTTTATTGTTTGTGTACCCTGGTTTACAGGCCCTGATGCCTGGAAGGTTGCTGCACTTGGTGTATAGCTTCCGCCTGTTAGCCCTTCACCCTTAGCGCCACGCACCAGCAATCGCAATAGTTGGTATTGCTTCCAGCTTTGTGTAGTGGCAGAAGTAAAGGCCACCCAGCCGGGGTTTGTGCCTGTGGTGCTGGTATCAGCAAGGGTCGGGTCAAACCAGAAGGCTGATGGGTTATTAGTAGGTGTAGTAGTAAATCCATTGGTAGAACCACCGGAACCTGTTATATCTATACTGTCTGTAAGTTGAGACAGTGCTATGCTGTCAGTAAAAGGATGACCAAGGAAACGGAAGCAGCGCTTGCCGGGTACGTAGCGCTGCATGCCTACATTGCCGCTTATAGTGCCTGCGCTCTGGCCTATACTACCTGTGTTTGAGGCATCTGATGTAAGCACCAGTAAATTATTAGTAGCAAGTGTGCAGCCGGAAAGCACCTGTATTTTACCACCAAACTTTACAGTATCGCCTGTAATGTTTGAGTTGCCGCTCTTGCTGAATTTCAAAGTGCCGCTACCACTAAAGCCATTGCCACTGTTAAAAATATTTCCCTTCACTGTTACTGTCACTCCGGTACCAGTATTCAGCGAAACGCCCCTATTTATAAAAAGATCGGAACAGCTAAATGATGAGGGCGCTGTGCTGGAGGCTATAACCGCTTCCACTGTGTCGCCCGGCGTACCGTTACTCCAGCTGCTACCATCCCAGGTAGTGCCGGTCAGGTATCTCATCACTGAGGCTTTATTGCTTTTGCTACCGTCTTCATAAGCAACATACAAATTGTTATCTCTATCTACAGAAATAAAAGTATATGCGGCAGTTCCTCCTGAGAAGCCAGCACTTCCCAATATTGACCAACTGCCGCCACTGTATTCCATTACACTAGCTTTGCTCGATGCATTGCCGTCCTGGTAGGACACACACAGTATATTATGGCTATCAATCGTCATATTAACATAGCTTGTACTACCGACAGTAATACCTGCACCTCCAATAGCCGACCAACTACCGCTACTATATTTCATTACAGTAAGTTTATTGCTTACGGAAGCATCTTCAAATGCTACATAAGGTATATTATTGCCGTCAATAGCTATAGATGGGAACTGAGCTGTGCTAGCTGAAATACCTGCCGAACCCACATATACCCAGGTATTGCTGCTGTCCCTCATTACGGACAATTTGCTAGAATGGCTTACATCAGTATACGCAACATATGGCAAGCCACTTGTATCGACAGCTATGGTAACCCGGCCTATGGCACCCGCAGAAAAACCAGCTATACCTACAGTATCCCAATTACCACTGCTCGTATTATATTTCCTAACAACTGCCTTACTGCTTATACCCCCATCCTGATAGGCTAAGTAAAGTTCATTATTTTTGTTAAAAACAAGATTAGTAGATATTGCGCTACCTGTTGAGATGCCGGTGCTGGGTCCTACATATATCCAACTGCTGCCATTAAACTTCTTCACTACTACTTTATTGCTTATACCGGTATCCTGATATGCTACGTATGGAGTGTCATTGTTATCTAATGCTATGGACGTATAGTTCGCAGCCCCGCTTGAAACGCCTGCAGTTCCTACTGCAGCCCAACTACCACTGCTGTAGTTCATTACTGTAGCTTTATTTGAAGTGCCGTGATCACGGAATACTATATAAGGAGTACCCTCGCTGCTCACAGCAATGGTTGTAAAAGTTACTGTTGATGAGGAAAAGCCTTCATTGCCTACAGAATCCCACTGGGCATTGGCGCTGGCAGCAAATAAAATGCTGAATGCAAATAATGCAAAAGTTTTTAGTATAAGCTTCATTGTCTTATTGTTTCCACTCGGATAAATCCAATCTGAATTGAGGGTGCAAAAGTACACTTGTAATAGTGAAACAGCTTGCTTTTTTATAAACTAACCTTATATTAATTTTATAGCATATTTCACATCGGATATACAGCAGAATAAAACCAATTTTCAAAAATAGTTGTTGCCAGCTACTCATAAAAGGGTATTTTTCACGTAGTGATAAATAGCTTGGAGGCAGGGAGATAATTTGATTGACATCCTGTTATTTCTTCTTTGTAGTATGATGATGCAAAAATGAAAGAATGACATTGGCATTGTTATGCTCTTCGTCTTTAGCAGCATATACAAGGGTTATTGTTTTATGCTGCGCAACATCTTCTTTTAGCTCGGGCAATGCCGGTGATTTGCGCAACTCAGCCTCATACTTTTTTGAAAATGCGGTCCATTTTTCCGGCTCGTGATTGAACCATTTGCGCAGATCGGCAGATGGGGCTATGTCTTTCAGCCATTTGTCAATATGTGCTTCTTCTTTTTTTATACCACGCGGCCATAGGCGGTCAACTAATATCCGGAAACCATCACCACGGGAATGTGGTTCGTAAGCCCTTTTCACTTTTATCATCATTATACCGTTTGCATCAAACTATAGATTAATTGCAAGTAATTTGCCACAAAACATCATTCCAACTAAAATCCCCACATCATTGAGTGGGGATTTTAATAAGCTTTTTACATACCTAAAGGCTGCATGATGCTAAGGCGATTTTGTTCCGGATCCTGGACGGAGATCCATAGGCCTACACCAGGGATCATTTGAGGTTCCATAGTGTGTTCACCTTTTTCATCCATAGAGCCAAGTATTTTGCCACCACCCGCTTCCACGGCCTTCATGGCGCCATGAATATCAGGTACGGAAACAACAACTGACGGTGCGTGCGAAAGTGGATTGTCTGTCTTCTGATAAAAACCACCATTGATCGTACCTGGTGTTTTCACCATACCTTTTTCATCTGTTTCTGCCGTATGTGCTAATATGTAATTACCCATTTCAGGCCCCATCTGTTGCAGCTGCCAGCCAAAAGCTGACTCATAGAACTTCTTCATGCGTTCGCCATCGAAGAAGCCCATTTCAAAATGTACTACCGGATTCTTACTCATGTCTTAGTGTTTTTGTGGTTAGGAAAAGTTTCAAACTAAAGTTAAGACACTTATGCTATCTTCTGATACATCCAGCAGTATGCAATGTGTGTTAAGTTATTATAACCACAATAGCGAATCAATCAATTAGAAAGGGTATATTCTAATTGTGTTGCCTTATTTCTCCCTAACAATCTGAAAATCATTACATGCGTTAATAAAAGTAAAGGCACGTACAGAATGACGATGTAATAGGCCGGGCCAAGGAATGGGATGATGCTATAACGCGGGCCATCGACAAATGCCACTATTAAATCGAGCAGGCCCCAGATATTGAATATCCACAAAAACGGCTTAAACAATTTTGTGTTTACAAGAGAGAGCGTGATAAGAGCCAGAATGGCTGCTGTGAAGTCGCCGAATGCTGCCGGTATAGCCCATGCGGGATTAAGGCCTTCATGAACTATACCCGGTATAAAAAAGGATAGGCCTGCGAAGCGAAAAGAATTCAAAAGAAGCATAGACTGCACCGCTTTCTTTAAATCCATTTCTTTTACTCTTGACCATAGGTATTTATTGCTGATCTTGTTCCATGCGATGAGGCTCATTAAAATGCTGAGTCCAAATAAGATTGTGGTTTCCATAATTATTGTATTTGCAATGCAAAGGACGGGCGGAAATGAGAAAAGGCGCTTGTCAAATGGCAAGAACGCGGTTGCCATTTGGCAATTAAAGTTCCGGGATGCTTATTTTTTTAAAAAAGCCTATTTCAACTATAAAGCAAATTACGAAAATCGTATTATTACAGATGCTCAATATTTGTTTTTCACCATTCCCTATTTTGGAAACTGAACGCCTGGTACTAAGGCGGCCTACGATGGCTGACGTAGATGAAAGCTATAAGTATCGTGCTGATCCGCAGCTGATGCAATTTATTCCGCATAGACTAGCCCATCAGCGATCCGATGTGGTAGAAGCAATAGAAAGAATAAACATGATGATTGACAGAAATGAAGGCATTCATTGGGCCATTACCCCGAAAGGCGAAGAAGATGTGCTGATGGGAATGATAGGGTATGTGCGCATGAACAAAGATCATCATCGTGGGGAGATAGGCTATATGCTACATACCCCATATCATGGAAAGGGGGTAATACAAGAGGCTTTCCAAGCGGCGGTGGATTATGGCTTTAATGAAATGAAACTTCATTCGATAGAGGCTATTGTGAACTGCCTGAACACACCATCTAAAAAACTGCTGGAAAGAGCGGGCTTTAGCAAGGATGCATATTTTAGAGATTATCTGCACCATGAGGGCAAGTATATGGATGTGAATATCTATTCTCTGCTGGCTGAGGACTGGAGAAAAGACTTTTAATACGGACTTAGCCTCATCGCAGCTTGCGAGCTGTTGCTGACGAACGCCCCATTTACTCACAAAAAGAGTGATGGGGCATTTGTTTGTAAGGATTATTTACTTTTCCCCATAATCTATTAATAATAACTATATCGTCAAATGAAGAAGAAATTAACTTAGCATTTCAAGCGCATTTTTATTATCCAACTTCCATGGAAAATTCAAGGAGACTTTTTATCAGACAATTACTAAGCATAGCAGCTGCAGGAGCCATAGCACCTAGTGCCGTCGCACAAAGCTTACCCCGGCGTAGCATAAAGGCTTTAGCTTTTGATGCTTTTCCCATTTTTGATCCGAGGCCTATATTCAAATTAGCTGAAGAATTGTTTCCTGAAAAAGGAAAGGAACTAAGCGATATATGGAGAACAAGGCAATTTGAATACCAATGGCTAAGGGCTTTATCTGATGAGTATAAAGATTTTATGACCGTAACACAGGATGCATTAATGTGTATGCCGCAAACGCAGTGCAAGTATCCTTGACGGATGAAAAGCGAAATGCGTTACTAAATGCTTATCTGAAACTAAAAATATGGCCCGATGTATTGCCCGCTTTAAAGACCTTACATACAGCAGGCGTAAAGCTGGTATTCCTTTCGAACATGACTGAAGAAATGCTGCGCAGGAATATGGACAACAATGGCCTGACCTCTCTTATACATGCTGTATATAGCACAGACTGTAACCATAGTTATAAACCAAGCCCACGAGCTTACCAAATAGCTATAGACAAACTAAAACTAAAAAAGGCGGAAATAGGCTTTGTTGCTTTTGCAGGCTGGGACGCAAGCGGAGCAAAGCTATTTGGCTACCCAACGTACTGGGTGAACCGCGCAAACCAAAAGAAGGAAGAGCTAGGCGTAAATGCAGACTGGACTGGTAACAACCTGAGTGAACTGGTAAAGTATCTTCAAGAGTAAACTGTGAAGATTTATACACTTATCTTACAATGACCCGGTTAAAAACAATCTGAAATATGCAGGAGATAAATAAAGTATGGGAAACACAATACAGGATAAGATTCTCTGATTGCGACCCCTATAACCATCTTAACAACTCGAGGTATATTGACTACTTCATTAATGCAAGAGAAGATCATCTACTGCAGTTTCATCACTTTGATATCTATAAAAGGCTAAAGGAAAATGGACTGGGCTGGGTGGTAGGAAAAAATGAAATTGTTTACCTGCGGCCGGCCATGCTGATGGAAACAGTTGTAATCAAATCCACTATTCTGAAACTTGCCGAAAATGCTATACAGGTAGAAATGACCATGTACGATGAGCAAAAGACAGAATTAAAGGCAATGCTCTGGACAACTTTTGTTCATTACAATCTGAAAACACAACGGCCGGAAAAGCATGAACAGGAATTTATGGACATGTTCCTGCCCTATGAAAATCCGCTGATGAATAATGAATCAATTGATGAGCGCGCCAGACAGTTGCGGGGGTTGTAGAGGCTTTCTGTACTTCCACCAGTATTAGCTAAAATTCCTTCAGTAGATTTCCGGATTTACAAATCCGGAAGGGCGGGGAGGAAACGAGTGAACCTATGTTAAAGGAAACCCAATTACCATTTATATATAAAGTCGTTTTCTACATTCATGTTCATTAAAACCAACATGAATGAAAAAATATTTTACGCTTATACTGATCGTGGTTCTTTGCAGCTGCAAACAGGCAGCAACAGAAAATCAACAAGTGCATACAACTGAAGGGTATGCTATTACAAAAATGTATTCGGCCGGCGTTGGGGATACTTTTTTGGTTTCAGTAAGCTTGCCCAACGATTATGATGCAAAGAAACGCTACCCGGTGGTGTATGTTTTAGACGCGAATCTTTACTTTGATATACTGGCAACAATATTAAACAAGTATAGTCCGGTGGGACTGGCGCCGGAAGTGATATTGGTGGGCATTGGGTATAAAGATTTTCAGACGATGGATTCATTGCGCGACAGGGATTATACCTACCCTACTGCCCTGCCGGAATATGAAATGAGCATTAGTGGCGGGGCCAATAAATTTCTTAATTTCATCAGTAATGATCTCATTCCGCAGATGGATGAAAAATACAGAACGGATACGAACCGGCGAGTGCTGATGGGGCATTCGCTGGGCGGATATTTTACTGGGTATGCATTGCTGCAACAGCTGCGTGGAAAATATACGGGCTTTAACTGCTTTATTGCTGCAAGCCCCTCGGTTAATTTTGACAAATATTACTTGTTATATCAAATGAAAGGGGCTGAACTACAAGCTGCTAATAAGTTTATGAAAGCATACTTTACGTTTGGTGGACTGGAGGATGACGAGGACAAGGACGAACCGGGCGCTATGAAAAACAAAGCAGTATTGGCCCAAATGAGTTCACTATTATCTGACAAGCTACTTGTAAAAACGGAAATGTTTTCTAACCTGGGGCATATGGATGCCCAGATGCCTGCTTTTATAAAGGGACTGAGGTGGGTGCTGAGCGATAGTAGTGGGCGGTAGTATACATATACCCGCTGGTAAGGAAGCAGCACTTTCGTATTACAATGATCCCATTGGGACTGGAACCTAAAGCCCCGATGTCGAAGTGTACGCTCTACCAACCAACACTTTAATTGTATAATTTAACGGAAATTACAATTAACAATGCCTTTTATACGTTGCATGTACATTAGGCTCCGAAAAGAAACTATTGTTCAATTTGCACCTTTACTCAAACCAATAAAAAAATTTGGAACCTTAATAGCGATCGTTATCGTTGCCTGCGTACTGGGTGGTATATATGGGATGCTGCATGACCAGATTAGCTATGGCATTTCGCATGAGTACTACACAAAATTTAAATTCTATCAATTTCGGCTGGTGCAGCCGGGGGAAGCTGCAGCTTTTCCGCAGCCAAGGCTGCAAGTGGCTTTGGTGGGCTTTATGGCGAGCTGGTGGATGGGGATTCCGATTGGATTAATTTTAGGCATGGTAAATGTCATTGGCTCTAAAGGGCCCGGAATATTTAAAACGGCAATAAATGCGTTGCTGATAACAATAGCGATTGCATTTATTACGGGCCTCGTTGGTCTAGCTGTGGGGCACTATGTATTGAGCAATCAGCCGCGAAACAACTTTAACGGATGGAATATTCCTGATGATGTGGTAGATTTTAAAAACTTCATCACCGTTGGGACAATGCATAATTTTAGCTACCTGGGCGGTCTGTTTGGTTTAATAGCAGGGATTATTTATACGGTGAGACACAAACGCAGGCATGCAATTAAATAAAGCCGCTATTGATAAAACATAATGATAAAAAGATCCCTAAAATATATAGCTATCGCGGTAGTCAATTTGATAGTTCTGACTGTTCTACTTGTCTGCTGGATGGACAAATTACAGTTGATATTTGATGACTTAGTAAGGCCAATTGAATTTTTAAAAATCATGGGCTTTACTATGCTTGCGCTCATAGGGATGAGGATACTTGCTTACTTCCTAAATGGGAAAAACATTTCGACAAAAATAAAGTTGGAGTTAGCGATACTTTTGACAATCTTAATTTCATCTTATCCGTATGTGGATTATTCTGTAAAGATTTATAAGAATGTGATCTTAAATGGTCGATTCAGAAACGAAATCGCCGAAAAAATTCATAAACCTAAAGTACTTGCTAATGGCATGATGGCAGAGCATTTGACAAGCAAAGAATACCAGGAAATAGCAAGAGTGACACGGTTTCCCAAAATACCCGTTGAAGCAACAGATATTAGCTATGACAATGAGTATGATGGCTTTTTACCTGATTATTCTTTTGAACTGAGCTATTATGTTCCGAAAGAAATGAAAGTTGACACTGTAAATTTTGAAAATGGAGACTTTTCAAAACATCAAACATATAAACTGGTTGAGGATAAAAAGCTAGTGACTTACAGCGAAGGTGAGAAATGAAACGAAATATTCCATTCAGAGGAATTGCCTAAATGCTTATTATAAAGCTGGATTGTAAATACCCACTTTCCCGATCTGCAAATAGGGAGGAAGGAGGGATGAGCGATAGTAGTAAGGCGCGACGTACACTATTGTCTCGCTACATCCAAACCGCTGATGCTTACAGTAAAAATTTGTGACCGATAGTTATGCTTTAAATATCCTTAAAGTGAATGGCCATTTGGGATATTTTGTTGTAAAACACACTTTCTTTTTTTATTTTTCTAAAATCAAAGATCAACAAATCCAATCCTGTCCAGAGCATGAACCAACTGGCTGGCTCTAATAGAATTTTTAAGAAAACAGCCAAATTACCCGCTTTGCTTTTTAAGGAAAAAAATGCGACACCAAGCATTAATCCAAATCCACCCAAAAGCAAAAACACTCCTCTCAACGTAATTCTCCGAACCTTGCCAGTTAACGTGTAGTACCTGCCTCTTATTTGGTCTTTTAAACTAACAATAATGCCATTTTCTATTGCAATATTTCGTTGCGCAGCTGGCAAATATAGTATTATAGAATCAGGAAGATCGCTACGATATTTCAAAGCCATCTGAAGCTCCTCAATAAAATCTTCTGAAATCCTTCTTTTGGTATAATTCCGAGAATCAAAATCAGAATAAATATCGTCGTAGGCATCAAGCCAAATACTTAATTCAGACATGGTCGGTTTTTTACGTTATTTAATCATTTTTCTGAAACTCAGTTCAACAACTAAAGCACCCGTATGGGTGCCTTAGTTGCGAGAGATGATATATTGCCTACTTTATCTTCACCGATTTTGACTTTTTCAAAATTTTATCATTTTTGGGCAAAATGATCACTAACTGACCATCTTTATATTCTGCCTCAATAGCATCCTGCTTTACCTCTTCGGGAAGGGAAAACGAACGCGAAAATGAACTATAGCTATACTCCTTCTGATTGTATTCCTTTTCCTCGATACTTTCTTCCTTCTCTGCACTAATAGTCAATAAATTACCTGCAACGTCTATTTTAAAATCGTCTTTGTTGAGCCCTGGAGCTGCAACAAGAAGCTTAAATTTTTTATCATCCTCAATAATGTTTACTGCAGGGATCAGTGATGTAGTCTGCCATGCGCCATCGTTGAACCATCCACTCGATGGTTTAAAAAGGTCTGTAAAACTTGCATTAAGTAAAGATTGTTTGTGGTTTTTGTTTGCAATTGCTTTGCTTGCCATAGTTACCTCCTGGTTTTAGTTGAATACAAATCTATTTACGCAGCTAAGCTTATTAAATGACCAACGTTAGTAAACAGGATGATTTAAATCACAAGTAGATGAGGGTTATATTTCTATTTGAGGAGAAGAGACAGTCTTATATTAATGGCATTTCATCTTAAATGTAAAATATCGCACGCACAGCATTAGTTGCTGTGCATGCGATGTTCGCTGCTGTGAGCATTTAAGCTATTAACCAACATGCGCACCGGCACCTACACTATGATGCTTTGTACTGACACGTGCGTGTGCAGCGCAAGAGCTCATTGAAATACAAAATGCCATAAATAGTGCTGCAATAATTGAATACTTTTTCATGTTATTTAGGTTTTATAGAAAAAAGAGTAAAAACTATGCCGAGGAGATGTTATAGTGTTGGCCAATGGACTGTTAAGTGAATAGTGCAGTTTATAAGCGTTTAAAAATCAGGCGCTAAATAGACATTGTATGGCAAATGCAGAATATCGCCCTATTACAAGGTTATATATTGTATGCTGAAATAAAGATCAAAATGTTCGGCGGAACATATCCTTCCTTTTTCCACGCAGGGGAGATAGTCCTCATCGGTCTGCTGTATATCCCTGTAGATCACATTCAGGCGTGGAAACAGTAAAGCAAGCATGCCCCTGATGAAATTGCCGTTGTTGCTTTCGTCATCATATCCCTTAATAGCTGCTTCCAGATTTATTCTTAGTGCCTGTAATTCCTGTTTGCACTGGTCATAGGTTGCGTGGGGGATTGGGCCTGCCAGAACACCACCATTTGTTTTTATTAACTCATACAGCTTTGGGTAGAAAATTTTAATGCCTGTTATGGTTATAAGGTCACTGATATTTACCTTATTTTTTAATATAGGTAGTGCCTCCGCTAAAGTGTTGGCGTGGCGCTTTGCCGTATAAATACTTTTTGCAGACTGCAGAAACGTTTTGGAATATATGGATGTAAAGCGTTCACCATCCTCTTGCTCTACAAAGGCGTTATTTTTTTTCATCACCTCATCAAGCAGTGCTATAGCATAGTTGTAAAGTGTTTTTGCAGCATTGGCAGGAGATGTAGTGCCAACAGAAAGGCGGATAAATGGTATAAGAAACATTGGTGCTGATTTTCAAAAAGGTTATGTAAAACTAAATAAAAAACGCCTGGAAAAGGCTAATGCCCCATTTACTCATAAAAAGATGATGGGGCATTTGCTTAAGCAAAAAATGCCTGAAACGACTGCCAGCATGACTGTATGATAAATAAGCAGAATGTAACATTATGCCCCATTCATGCCCCATTTGTACCCTATTGGGTAACACTGATGCCTGCCGATTAGTGATAGTTTCCTTCATAGTGATGAGTTGCTTTTTTAATTTGGTGCAGCTCAATTGCAATATCGCATTATTAACAGGCGGGTTCCAAATAAAGATGTCCACATTTTTGTTTGATGATTCAATCTGAAAGAACAGGGAGATTGCGAGCAACAATTTACTTAGCCGGGTACAACCATGTAAATGCCTGACGCAAACACCCCTTTTTTTGACGCATTTACACCTTATCTATTCTATGGATAAGCGATACATTTGTATAATAACAAAAAGACAAAGCAAATGGCACTTATCAATCCACACATTAACTTCAACGGCAATGCTGAAGAAGCATTTACGTTTTACAAATCTGTATTTGGCGGAGAGTTTGCAAAAATTATTCGTTTCAAAGATATTGCAAGCGCTGAAATGCCGATAGCGGAAAAAGAGGAAAACAAAATAATGCACATCGCATTGCCTATAGGCAAAAGTAATATGCTGATGGCTAATGATGTTCCGGAAGTTTTGGGGAAAGTAAACGAAAATGAGAACAGAAGTAAAATAGCGATAAGTGCAGAAAGCAAAGAAGAAGCTGACAAATTATTTAATGGGCTTTCGGCAGGTGGACAAATAGAAATGCCCATTGAAGACAGCCCCTGGGGTTCATACTTTGGTATGTTTAGAGATAAATATGGTATTGAATGGATGGTAGACTATGACCCCAACTATAAAGGGAATGTATAAGTGGAATGCCAGGTATGTGGCATTCTTGCTTGATGTGGGAATGTGATGCTTGTAGTTTGTGGGTGGGCGGGGATTGCAAATCATTGCTGTGCGGTAAAAGCAATGATTACAGACCCAGAAGAGCAGGTGTATTATAAATTATTTGCTTTCCGGCAATATGAGGTTCAGGCGAAGACGTTTAAACCAGTGGGCGGACCTGTAAAAAACTGATGCAAAAGCGGAATGCAGATCAGTGTCGTTATGCCCTAAATATCTGAAGTATATCTACCAACAAAAGAATCGGAATTGGTGCAGACATCAAAATTAACAGCTTAAGCAAGCCTTTAGGAAGACGCTTCCAACGTATGATAATTTGCCCTGCTACAAAATAGGATATCAATGCAGATGTAAAAACCAGCGGAATAAAGATAGTGAGATTGAAAGAAAAGTTTTCGGGGGCGTTGCCCAGTGCAACACCAAGCCATTGAAACCTGTAATAGTTGGTAACGAGCGCTACGACGAAAAAACCATCGGCAAAAATAGCCCAACGTAACAACCTTCGTTGATGCCTAGAGGGATTGTATGATGCTTTTTCGCGCATTGGCACTTTATGACAGTGGGCAGGCAACAATTAGACGTACACAAAATAATATATAAGCGTAGAAAAACAAAATGATGCAATAGATCAAATTTTTATTAAATTTCGGAAAGTCAGTATTCAAATTAATTTTAAATGCAATTGTGACCCGACCATTTATTATAAAACTTTTAAGCGGCTTACTCAGCATTCTGACTTGTTTACTTGCCGCATTAATTATTTTATACCGACAAAATTGGTTTGGGAAAGGCGATATTTATGCTTTTATTTTTTGGACTATTCCTCTTGTTACTGCACTCAGTATAGCGGGTAAAACATTCGTCAATTTATTTCGAAGGTTTGCTTTTGGGGTACGATTGCTGCTTATTATTCTGATTGCAGCGCTGCTTTCCATAGGTTGGTCATTTTGTGTGGCATTAGTTTTGGGGCCATGGATTGGAGCCTTCAGTATTCCCATTCTTTATCTATGGTTTGCCGGTTCAATTGTTCAACTCTTATTTCTTGACAGGCGATTACCCAAACAGACAGAAAAGCAAAAAACTTCAAAGATCGTATTCGGACTGTTTTCATTTCCGCTGATATTAATTATAGTGGTCATCGGCATATATTTAATTTCTTTCGCAGGTTCCTATTTGACACGACCAGAAAAAGAAACTTATTTAATTCCGGAGGGATATCGCGGCAATGTTCTGGTTATTTTTAATCAACCGGACGGGAAAAAACCAGAGTATGAAAATGGTAGGCGAATTTATAGGATACCATCATCGGGTGTCTTATTTAGTCAATTTAAAGACGAAGAAGGATTAATCAATCAAGAATACTTTTACCTTTCTCCCAGCGGGCACAGAAGGAAACTGGGGGTATTAGATACACGAGACTTTAACGAAGCATGGACAATAGGAAAAAATCCACACGAACCGCCACGAGACAGCTTGGCAGTTTTCAATCCTGGAAGTATGGGGGTTATGGGAAATTCGGGCGACAAAGACAGCAAAGTGTATTTAGAGCTTTCTATTGGCACTTACAACGATATCAAAAATTTTCAAGATTTTAATAGCGACTATATTGATAGTTTGCAAAATATAAGCAGAAAAACAAACGCCGCTCAATGAGCGGGCAGTGTATTGTGGAACGAGCTGAAGATTATATATGCAGCTGTGCAAAGTTTTTAACGGAAAACAAAATAAACCATATTGAATTAAAGACTGGTATGAGTAGCCATTTGACGACAATCAGGAGATTGGCTACCGAGGCGACGTAGTGAAACACTACGCCGAACTGGGGATTGGCTACCGTGAAGACCTAGTGGAACACTACGCCTAACGGAGGCAGCAGTCCTCTACTGCCGCTATAAAAAACTGATGTAAAAACAGAATGCAGCTCAATTGTTTTGCATTGAACCATATGTATCTTTACGACATCTAATGTAATAACTATTTCATTTGGTTGTGAATATTTACAAGTTTAGCACCTTATGACTTACACAATTAAATACAACACAAAGGCTATCATATGACATTTGATGATTTTAAAAAAAGACTAGACGCAGCAACACAAGAGGAAGTTGTCAAAGCAACCTATGCCACGTATTTTAAAATTAAATATGATACTTCGCATCATCATGACTTATACACTCCCCAAGTATTTTTTGAATTTAAGACTAACAAGAACTTTCATAATCTAAAAGCTCTTTCAACTATCCTTGCTCAATCACTCTATTACATTAGACGATTAAAATATATTGCTGTTGGCCAACCCATTCCTTTTTTTATCTGCCTTGCAGACAAAAATGAAGCTTTATTAACAGAAACAAGCAAATGGTCAACTTATTATTCAAATGATGCTTACGATTGGGAAAGACCTGCAAGTAAACCAGACCCTAAACTAATTGACCATCTAGTAAAAGAGCCTGATACAAGCAAACTTCATGTCTATAAAATAACTCAAAAAGGAGATCATGCCGCATTTAAGAAAAATCTTGAAAATGCTTTAAGTCCTCAATTAATTTTAGATTTTGGCGACAAAAAAATAATTAATGAAGAAAATTTTGAAGCAGTTTTTGATCATTGGAAAAATGTAATCGGTCCTTATATAGTAAACGGCTACAAACCTTCATTTTATTTTCTAGCAAATATTCAACGCGACAGAGTAATAATTGACAAAGATAACAGCCGTGTAGTTTTCACCTTTGAAGATAAAAACTCTAAAACTCAAAAAGTCCTGATGAAGGATTACGACTATTTTTGGAGTGTATATGATTACGTAGAAAATGCCGAAACAATAAATGGCATTCACGCCAAGCTTGATCGGCTTACAGATGAAAGCCAGAGACGCTTTGAGGGTGAATTTTATACACCGTTGCGCTTTGGACAAAAAGCTATTCACTATTTACATGAAGTACTTGGCCAAAAATGGTACAAGTCCGGTAAATATAGAATTTGGGACATGGCTGCAGGAACTGGCAATCTCGAATATCATTTGCCAGCAGAAGCGTACAGATACTTATACATGTCAACACTTCATGCAAGTGAAGCTGACCATTTAAAAAAAGTTTTTCCTAATGCCACTTGCTTCCAATATGACTATTTGAATGATGATGTAGAATACATTTTTAATAACGCAAATTTACCTTTTGTACCTAATTGGAAACTCCCAAAAAAGCTAAGAGACGACTTAGCAGATCCTTCTATAACCTGGATAGTTTATATCAATCCCCCATTTGCGACAGCACAGGTTGGGGGCGCCAAAGGGGAGTCTAAAAAAGGAGTGAGTAAAACAAAAGTTGAAATTGCAATGGACAAAAAAAATGTAGGACATGTCAAAAGAGAGTTGTTTGCTCAATTTATGTTTCGCATCGTTCATGAGTTACCCAAAAATACATACTTAGGAATGTTTTCCAAGTTAAAATACTTAAATGCACCTGACAGCGTTGAATATCGAAACAAATATTTCAACTACAAATATGAAAAAGGATTTTTATTCAAATCAACAACCTTTCATGGTGTTAAGGGAAAGTATCCAATTGGCTTTTTAATATGGAATTTATCAAAACAAGGAGAAAGCAAATCGGTAGAAATTGACATTGCAAATGAAGAAGCCGCATCAATTGGCGTTAAACATTTACAGCTTATTGGTAAAAAAGATGTTTTGAATAACTGGTTCGCAAGACCACAAAACTCAAATGACTATATCCTACCACCGTTAAGCAACGGGATAACTGTAAGAACTAGCAATACAGATACAAGGAATAGAGCAAGGCCTGATTTTCTAGCCTCTATTTGCAGCAAAGGCAATGACTTTCAAAATGCAAAATACGTTGTAATTCTTTCATCGCCAAGTGTGAGTGCGGGCGCATTTACAGTAACAAAAGGAAACTTCGAAAAGTCATTAACACTACATGCAGTTAGAAAAATCCCCAAACAAACTTGGTTGAATGACAGAAACCAGTTCTTGGTTCCACATACCGATCCAAATAAAGAATTTTTAAATGACTGCGTGATTTGGAGCTTATTTTCACCTTCAAATGAAACCACGTCACTAAATGACGTTTCATATTTAGGCAAGATGTATCAAATCAAAAACAACTTCTTCCCTTTTAAAATTGAAGAAATAAAGCATTGGGATATCAAGGATGCTGATTTTAAGCAACAACTTGTAAAAGATGAAAATAGATTTGTTTCAGATTGGCTTTCAAAAAGCGAACTATCCAGCGAGGCAAAAATAGTTATAGATGCAGCCAAGACAGTTTACAAATTATTTTACTCAAGTCTTAACCAAATGGCGACTCTTAAATGGAAAATTAACAGTTGGGATGCAGGCTGGTACCAAATCAGACGTTGTTTGGCAGAACACAATCTAGCTTCAGAAGAAATGAAGTTTTTATATAGTGTAAATGAAAAACTTGCAAATAAAATCCTACCACAAATAGAAGAGTTCGGTTTTTTGGATAAAGACGAGGTCTATGATGACGCTTAGAGGTACTTCCAGTGTATAATAATGCGGGAAGCAGACACACTGGCCTATGGGCGAAAAACGTATGAACTAAATGCTGCCTCATTGGCCTGATATGGCAAACCATTCGAAAGGAATAAAGGCGCTAAATGATTTTGCTGTAGCGTTTAATTCGGTGAATAATATTGTCGTTTTCTCTAGATCGCTGGAGCGGGTGGAAGGGAAAAACACATGCATTGTACACCCTGCAGATGAAATGCGGAGGCTGAAACAGGAAGATGTAAAAGTATGAAGATGTAAAAGTATTTCGCTATGTGTCTGCCTGTGCCTTCGCAGTTGATAGTACAGGGGCCGGAGTGTGAATAATTAAAAAAACAACCGCCGCAAATTGAGCGGCGGTTGTTTTTTGAGGTGATCCCGTTGGGACTCGAACCCAAGACCCATACATTAAAAGTGTATTGCTCTACCAACTGAGCTACGGAATCATTTCCCTATCCTTTTCCGGAACGGGACGCAAAGATAAGAATATAGTCTTTTACACAAAATATTTTTGGAAAAAAATTATTCCACATCTTTAAAATCCTTTAACAGCAAGGCTTTGGGGAAAAATATAATCTATAATCATTTAAAAATTGGCGATGATCTTTACGTTGAACAGGCGCGGTGTGAGCCTGTTGGGCACTGCAAATATTTTGCCGCTGCTCTGGTCCTGTATCCAGGTGTAGGAAAGTGTATTCTGGATATCGAGCAGGTTAAATACTTCGAAGCTGCCCCAGATGCTTTTGATGCCGCGGAAGAAGCTGTGCGCCGGGCGTTCTTTCTTTGCACCATCCAGCAGCAGTGCGGAGAAGCCTATATCCACCCGTTTGTAAGATGGCAGACGGAGCGTATCAGCATAAGGGGGTTGGTATGGCGGACCAAAGGGAAGGCCGGAGCTGAACACACCATTGATATGCACCTTGAAGTTCTTATTGCGCGGCAGATAATCTTCGAAATACATGCCGAGCATGAAGCGCTGATCGTTAGGCAATGGTATGTAGCCTGGGTATGTGACAGTGGTAACGCCACCGGGAACGGAAGTGTGCACTATCTGATCGTCGAGTATATTATACATGCCCTTCAGCATGCCTATGCTGACCCATGAGGTGGCATCCTTTACGAGATCGCCATAAAGACGCAGCTCACCACCATACACGTAACCTGTAGCATCATTACGGCCGTAGTAACGTACCTGTATATTATCGTAGATATAGGGCACGAGATCCCAAAGGTCTTTATAGTATACTTCTGCTGTAAGCTTGAAGGGGCGATCATACATTTTGAAATTGTAATCGCCGCCCAGTACAATATGCCATGATTTTTGGGCTTTAACATCATCATGTACCACGCCCTGCAGATCTCGCATTTCGAGGTAGAAAGGCGGCTGTGCGTAGATACCTGTTGCGAACTTGAAAACAATATCACGCTTCCAGTTTTGCGGCTTAAGGGCTAACTGCAAGCGGGGGCTTAGCACCAGCTCGTTACTAAGGCTGCTATAATTATAACGCAGGCCTATAGAGCCCGTGAAACCGGAGGAATCGCTGAGGCGGAAATTGTCCTGCACGAAACCGGAATAGCGCATATAATTGAAAGAAGCAGATGTATTGTAGAAGTATGGGAAGTAAAGAGAGTCAGGATTGTAGGGCTGGTTGTGATTAGATGAATCGCGACGCTCCCACTCGTGCAGATTATCATTGATATTAACTACGGTGGCATCGAGGCCGAACTGTATAAAATGTTTATTGCCATCGTAAGCGCCACGGAAGGATGCTGTGCCGACATTTACGGTAAGATAATCGCGTGTATAGTCTTGTATGAGGCCGGTGCCCAGAGAAGCTACTACCTGGCCGAAATTAGCTTTACCAAGGTCCGTTTGCAAAAGACCTAATAGGTATTCGCCACTGATATCAGAAGTTTCCATTTCATTTGTCTGGAAGCCGGACACGAGAAACTTAAGCTTCCAACGACTGGTGGGGCGATAGGTGGTAGAGATGCCTGCAAAGCGGGAATCGAACTGATCGAGCTCGGCACCGGTATAATATACCTGCAGCTGGTATGCCTGGTTGATAACACCGAAGGTGGTGGTTTGCGACTCCGGTATAAAGGAGAAACGGTTGCGGGCATAGTTGCCTATTACTTCCATTTCCCATTTATCATTGAAGCGATAATTGACCAGGGCCTGCACGTCAGTAAACGAAGGGTTGTATATACCCTTGGTAGGCTGAGACTGGAGTAGATATTGGTTACTCTTTTGGCGGGCACCTATGAGGTAGGTGAGTTTCTTATTTTTTGATGCGCCCTCGAGATGCAAAGCTGCACCGAGGAGGCTGGCTGTGATGGAGCCCGCAAATTCTGTGGGGCGTTTGTAGCCAACATCCAGCACGCTGGACATCTTATCACCATACTTGGCCTGAAAGCCGCCTACGGAAAAGTTGACGGTGGAAACAAGATCGGGGTTGACGAAGCTAAGACCTTCCTGCTGACCTGCACGTACAAGAAATGGGCGATATATTTCGAAGTCATTTACATACACCAGGTTCTCGTCGTAGTTGCCGCCACGTACGCTATATTGAGATGTAAGTTCGTTGTTGGAGCCTACTATGGTTTTTATGAGTCCCTCTACCCCGCTTATTGTACTGGGTGCAATATTAAGCTTAGAAACATCTATATATGTACTTCCCGCTTCTTCACGTTTACGCTGGTCTTTTACTTGTACTTCTTGCAGCGTGTTATTGTTGAGCCTGAGTGTGATGTCCCATGTACGGTTTTCTCCGGCATTGAGGAAAACACGTTTGGTTTGCGGGGTATAGCCAACGAGGTTGAAGACAACAGTAATATTCTTACCTGCAGGCACCTGCAGATTGTAGTAGCCAGAGGCATTGGTAGCAGTGCCGGTACTTGTAGCGAGGACTGCTACAGTGACCTGATCGAGCGGGTGACCCTGCTCATCCTTAACGATACCAGTGACGGTGGCCTGCTGTGCATGAGCCCAAAAGCATAGGAACAATAAGGTGATAGTGGCGCTCAGATACTTTTGGAACATACCTCAAAAACGTGGATTGTTGATATTTATTTTAGAGTCCCTTTAAATCTGCAATAGTTTTAAGCGGGTCTGCTGATGAAAATACGGTATTTCCAGCAACAAGCGCATCGGCGCCAGCCTTTAAAATGGCAGGAGCATTTTCTAAAGTCACGCCGCCATCTACTTCTATAAGCGTCTCTGCATTATGACTCTCGATGATGCCTTTCATTTCTTTCACTTTATGATATGTACGCTCGATGAACTTCTGACCGCCGAAGCCCGGGTTTACACTCATTATCAACACGAGATCTATTTCGCTAATGAGGTCTGTAAGTACGGAAGTTGGCGTGTGTGGATTGATAGCCACGCCAGCCTTCATGCCAAGCGCTTTGATGGCCTGCAGACTGCGGTGCAAATGCGGAGAAGCCTCATAATGAATGGTGAGAATATCTGCACCGGCCTTTGCAAAGTCTTCAAAATATTTTTCGGGTTCGAGAATCATCAGATGTACATCGAATGTTTTCTTTGCCTTTTTCTTCATAGTGGCAATGATGGACATGCCATAGCTGATATTGGGCACGAAGCGGCCGTCCATTACATCGAGATGGAACCAGTCGGCTTCGCTTTTATTTACCATTTCAATGTCGCGCTCCAGATTGAGGAAATCTGCGGAGAGCATAGAAGGAGCTATGATGGGAGAAGTATGTTTTGTCATGAGCACTTAAGTTAAATACAATTTTATTGTTTTATATTATTTAGCGCCTAATCTTTTTAATGCGTTTTTGGCGTCTGCGTAGCTCTTATTAAATACTAATGCCTGTTTATAGTCGGCGATAGCCTCATCTTTTTTATTCATCATTTCGCTGCAAAGGCCGCGATTATAATAAGCGTCTGCGTTGTTGGGGTCTATTTTAGTGACCAGATCAAACTGACGCCAGGCTTTGTCTACAGAATCCTGTTGTAACAATATCCAACCGATGCTAAAGTATGCATTGGTATATTGGGTATTGTGCATGATGCAGCCCTTATACTCAGTTTTTGCCTGATTGAACTGGCTTTGATTTTGATAGAACATTCCTTTAGCATACAGTGGCATTACATCAGTAGTATCCAACTTAAAGGCATTGTCGAAATACTTGAGTGCAAGCGGATTTTTTTTAGCGCTATAAAGCTGACCAATTTCAAGCATAGCGTCCCTGTATTTGGGATCTACGTCTACGGCTGTCTGGAAGCTTGATATGGCCTTTGTCGTATCCTTCAGATCGCGATAGATAAACCCTTTAAGAAAATATGCTTCCGGGTTGTACACATCCTGGCGGAGTACCGTATTTATTTCGCCAAAAGCTGAAGGGTAATCTTGTATGATAACGAAGAGCTTGGCAATCTTAAGATGTGCTGTAGGATCCTGGGGATTGAGCGCAATGGCCTTCTTGAGCCATTTTACAGAGCCTGTAATATCTTTATGGTCAAACAACAAATTGCCTACTGCGCTGAAATACTCAGCTTTAGAAGAGTCTAGACTTGTAGCCTTCTCGTAATCAGTCAGTGATAAAGAATCTAACTGCATATGGTGCAGAATATTACCACGCTGAAAGTACAGTTTAGCATTTTTGGGGTCGCTATTAATTTTCTCCGTTATATCCTTGAGCTCGGGACGTTCGAAAGCTGCATCCTGTGAACCCGCATGTTTTTTGCCTTTGCAGGAAATAATCATGACTGCACCCAAAACTATGGGCAAGAACTTTATCCAGGCACTTTTCATGGCGCAAACTTAATTTAAAAAGAGGATATGTAGAGGTAAGATTTAGGCCTGGAGCACCGTAAATAACTGTTTTACTGAAACATATAGCACTATTGCTATTTACAGTGAGGAATAGTATAGAATATAAGCCTAAACAGAAGGGCTGAAATGGCATGTTTTTATTATAGGTAATAATGAAAACAAAAATAGAAAAACCACAAAACTTGTTTTATGAAACGGATATTGATACTCGCCTGCCTGGCTTTGCCGCTGGCAGCGGCACAGGCACAAACAGGAAACAGTTGCTCGGACAAACACAAAATTTTCATGGTGCCGAGCGACCGGACGCCAAAACCAATTACACGAATGGGTACAGATCCACAGTTTGCACCATTGCGGCATTTGAACAGTGAAGGAGATTTTTATGATAAGATGAAGGGAATGGGAAAAAGCCCTCATTATAAAGTTGAGATAAACGGATTATTTACTGCGATGGGATATGATGGTGTGGATGACCCGGCCTTTACGGTAGCGTCTGTATCAAAAACGCAGGTGCCATTTGGCGCTATGGGCATGCTGGGAGAGGGCGGCAATAACTACGAATATGCAATACTGGTTGTACCTGGCCAGCAAAATATAGATTGCTGGAAAATAGCATCAAAGAATAATATGGGTTGCGATATGTACTTTATGAATGATTGTGGTAATGCATTCTATTATTCAAATCCGCCAGCACCTGCGGTAGTGAGCATGAATACAGTACAACCACACTATGGTGAAGTAAAAATGAAAATAGAAGTGTACGCACGCTACAAGCACCAGGTATGTGGCTGCTGCGCGGCTGAAGGAAAAGACATGATGACCAGCGATGACACATACAATAAACCTGTGTATGTGGAAGATAAAATGATGGTATCTGAAAAAGATACTGAAGTGGACCATGTGGAAGCGGGGGATGACCCTACATATGCAGTGAAAAGGGTGTATATAGACGTCGATAAAGCCACCTATAAAAAACTAAAAAAACATGAACGTCGTGAAGACAACGACGGTTCTGGCAGAAACTATGCGATGCAGTAAAAATTGCTGCACCCATATAAAACGAGGGGCTCCGCAAGTGAGCCCTTTTTCATTGTTTGCAAACGATTTGTTAAGCAGATATAAACGTGGCGTTAAGGCCGCGCTTATATTTTAATACCGTCGGGGTGATATGTAACATTGTGCATTAGCTCGCCAATAACAAAGATGAATACAGATAAGAACCAGGCTATGATCGCACGTTTACTAATTGGATTTGGATTACGCACTTACCTTGCATCAGGCAGTCTGATGCTATATGTTAGAAAGAAACGCAATGCGCTCCATGCAAACGCGAAGAAGATAAAACAAGGCTCAACCAATACACACGGCAAACTGGCCCAGGCAAAATAGCTACGATAGCAGCCCTTTGCAGATATTAGCTGCAATAGCCGGCCCCTCATAAATAAATCCTGTATATACCTGCACCAGTGATGCACCGGCATTTAGCTTTTCAAGTGCATCTGCTGCAGTGAATATACCACCTACTGCTATAATAGGTATTTTGCCATTGCTGTGTTTATGAATATAACTGATGACCTCTGTAGCTCGTTCTCTCACAGGTTTACCGCTTAAGCCTCCCGCCCCTATCTTCTCCACTTCCTCTTTGGGTGTCTGAAGGCCACTACGATCGATGGTAGTATTAGTGGCTACAATGCCCTGTATGCCGGTACTATTCACTATATCGATAATGTCGTTCAACTGTTCATTAGTGAGATCAGGCGCTATTTTAAGCAGGATCGGCTTACCTGCGCCTAATTGTTTATTTAGTACCTGCAGGCTGTTGAGTATATGCATGAGCGGCCCTTTGTCTTGCAGGGCGCGGAGACCCGGGGTATTAGGGCTGCTAACATTTACAACGAAATAATCTACAACGTCATATAAAGCGCGAAATGAGGCCTCATAATCATTTACCGCATCTTCGTTAGCAGTGTCTTTGTTCTTGCCAATATTGCCACCTATCACAATCTTTTCTTTACGCTTTCTCAGCCTTTCAGCTGCGGCGGCGGCGCCTTCATTATTGAAGCCCATTCTGTTTATGAGCGCCTTATCCTCGGGAAGACGGAAGAGACGCGGTGCGGGATTGCCGGGCTGAGGACGGGGTGTGACAGTACCTATTTCTATAAACCCAAAACCCAGGCAGGCAAGCGCATCACTATACTTAGCATCCTTATCGAAACCTGCAGCAAGGCCTACAGGATTGGGAAAGGTAATACCCCATAAAGTGCGCTGCAATGTAGGATCCTTTACCGTGAACTGTTTTTTCATCCATTGGCGGCTAATACCCATTGTATAACCGCGATTGAGCCATTTCATCACCATGTGGTGTACTTCTTCCGGCTGGATACTGAAGAGAACTTTGCGAATGATACCGTACATGCGTCGCAAAGATACGGCAGCATCTTATTAAGTTTTTAACAAAATAACTGATAAAACAAAAAAGCTAAAGTGTAATTTAGCTCCCACAATGCCCAGACGGACATACCTGCTTCTTACCACAATTTTCTCCCTGCTGTGCCAGATAGCACAGGCACAATCTATACAAGGCGAAGTGCTGAATATGGACGATAAACGCGCGCTGACCGAGGTTAGTATAATAAACGTATTTAATGGCAAAAGTACGAGCAGCGACAGCAACGGGAAATTTGTGATACCGGCTGAGAAAGGAGAACTGCTGGAGTTTAAAAAAGCAGGATTTAAGACAGCCCGCGTACGCATACCACCGGACTTTGTGCCATCTTACTTTAAAATAATACTGGAAAAGGGCTCGCCAAAGGTAGAGCAGCTATATGCTACTGATGACTGGAAGGAAGACAGTTTTAAAACGCATGAGCTGTATGCCAAGGAAATAAATTACCCGAAGATGAGCACCGTGAACAAGATAGAGCATCCGTTTGATGCAATGAGCAAGCACAACCGCGAGATATGGGCCTTCCAGAAAGACTATGACCAGACAGAGAAAGAAAAATACATAAACTATAAATTCAACCCCAAACTGATAAGCAACCTTACCGGGCTGCAAGGTGACAGTTTGCAATACTATTTGCATCGCTACCGTCCTACCTACCAAATGGTGCGCAGCATGGACGAATACAGCTTATACAGCTATATACGCAGTACTGCATATCGCTACAGACATCGTAGTTCGCCGGGTAGGAACTCGCGTTAAACCTATGCTATTGTGTGCTGCTGTGCTAATGCCGGCAGATAGCGTTCCTGCAGAATGCCCATATGATGCATAACGTGCCCTACCATAGCGAAGCCAAAGCCTCGTACAGACACCTGCTTATCTCTGGCAGGTGAGGTCAATTCAAGCAAAGATGAAGGCATTTCCTGAAACATAAGGATTGAGGCTTTTCGCAACAATTCAAACTCAGCCATGAGGCCTGCAGCGCTACGCTCTGAAGCGCGGGATTTAAACACAAACTCAGCAATGTCAAAAGCGGGAATAATGCCTTGATCACCGCGAGATGCACGCATAATGCGGTAATTAAAAGTACGCTCAGAGTCGACAAGGTGAACTAAAGTTTCCTTTACACTCCACTTGTCTGCCGCGTATCTGAAGGCGAGTTGCTCTTCAGTAAGGGGACTTATCATATCCTTGAGCTGTTGCAAATTCTGCTGAAGCAGCGACAGTAAATCGCCCTGACCTGCTTTCTGAATGTAATTGTTGTAAAAGCCAAAATCCTGGTCCGGTGAGGGCGGAGGAATAATCATGTGGTAGAAATTTAGCGTACAAAAGTGCCGCAAAATAGAATACCACTTATTCTAAAAAAACTATAAAGCAAAAAGAGAAATCTATGTGAGAAGAATTATGCCGTCCTTTGCATCCCCTGTGGCCCATGACCCGATTGTCCTGATTGATTATTATTACCGACATGTTTTTTCATGTCTTTAAAAATCAGATATTGCTCTCGCATATTATCAAACAACTCTTCAGCAGTCTTGTATGTGCGTATATCATTGAGCACGCCGTATAAATTGCTTGCTATAGAAAAGAACGCAATTGCTTTTTGAGGGTTAGTAATCCAGTGTTTATCATCCTTAACGAAAAAACCATCTAATAATAGGGTTATATCATCAAGCTCGAAACGCCAGCCTCCTTCTTTGTCCTGTGCTATCTGGAACTTGTACATTGTCTAAATGTTTTACATACTAACGTTGCAAAAACCAAGCTAAAAGGGTTAATAAATATTCATTAATATGTAAAAAGTATGTACACAATGTTAAAATTATCTAAACGCCTATATAAATGCTCATTATCAACATCTTATGAGCGTTTTTAATAAACCATACAAGTGTATTTAAATATTTAAATACCCGATATTTTGGTTAACGCATACAGATAACAAGAATCAATTGTAGAAAATATTACACAAATGAATGCTATGAAAGCAGCTATTCTGCTGACTATCAATGAGAAACTATGCCTGTTTAGTACGAAGTAATTTATAAATGCGTATGGCACTCATAAGCAATACGATAAACAAGATCAACCCAAGGAGTCCCCATAACCAACTAAGCGCCTGCTGCACCACGGCCAGCATTACAATGATAACAAGGAAAATGGTAGCCACCTCATTCCAGATGCGTAGCTTTTGTGAACTGTATTTGAAAATACCTTTTAATTGCTGCTTGTACAATGCATGTAAAGTAAAAAAATAAGCATACAAACCAACTACAAAACACAGCTTTACGGCCAACCACGATGGCAATGCAAAACGATACATGGCATACCAGGTGAGTGGACCAAAAATAAGCGTGAGTACGGCCGATGGAAAAGTGATGCCTAACCAAAGGCGCTTTATCATTATACCAAATTGCTTCTGCAATATACTGCGCTCGGGCTCAGGTTTTTGATTAGCCTCCGTGTTGTAAATAAACAGGCGAACGATATAGAACATACCGCTAAACCAGGTGACAATGAAAATGATATGCAGGGCTTTAATATAATTCATAAAGACAGCGTGTGTTTGCTAAAACATTATTGTAATACCATTTCTCTTTTGCCTGCTTTTAAATCTTTCACCCAATCTGCGATGGTCTTTACCCATAATGGGTGCGTATTTAAGCAAGGTATTAAATCAAATGACTCACCACCGGCTGCAAGAAATGACTCCTTGCCCTGCATCGCAATTTCCTCAAGGGTTTCAAGGCAATCGCTTACAAATGAAGGACAAACTACCAGCAGCTTTTTTACACCTTCCTTTGGCAATTCAGGCAAACGTAGCACAGTGTAGGGCTTCATCCATTCCTCACGGCCTAGCCTGGACTGGAAGGAGATACCAAATTTCTCCTTAGGAATGCCTAATTCCGCTACCACCAGGTACGTCGTAACAATGCATTGATGGCGATAACACTGTTTGTGTGCCGGAGAATCAACTTCGCAGCAATTGGCCACCTTATAGCAATGTGATGTAGTAGTATCACTTTGTGTGATATGCCTTTCAGGTATATTATGGTAGCTGAATAGAATTTGATCGTAATCCTGCGCCAGGTAAGGCTGTATGCTTTCTGCCAAAGCCTGTATATAATGCTCCTCGTTGTAGTATGGCTTTACAAAAGTTAGCTTGAAACCATACCGACCTTTACGGTGCATGTTCCTTGCATCCTCTACCGCAGTCTCGTAGCTTGACATGGCATAATGCGGATACATGGGTATGAGTATAACTTCTTCAAGTGAAGGATACTTTTTAGACAGATTATTGTAAGCTGTCTTAATGGAAGGATTGCCGTAGCGCATTGCAATTTCAACCGGCTCTTCTACCTGCTGTTGCAGCGCTTGCTGCAATTGCTGTGAAATAACGATGAGCGGAGAACCCTCATTTGTCCATATTTTTTTATACGCTTCAGCAGATTTTGGGGCGCGGAATGGAGAGATGATACCCTTTACAAGCAACAGACGGAACAAATATGATTTATCAATCACTCGTTCATCCATCAGGAACTCATTCAAATAATTCCTTACATCCCTTACTTCCGTTGAATCAGGCGAGCCCAGATTCATCAGTATTATAGCACGTTTTATCGATTCTGACATTTTGCAATATTAAGAAGCAAGCATTAAATAAAAATGTTTATTTACTTGCCTGATGCAAAAAAAGAAACATTAAAAAACTATGACAAAAATCATAGTCTAAAATGACAAACGCGTGACGCAGTAATTACCTCGACAGGAGAATGGCAGCTACCTTTGTGTCCATAAACTTTTACTTCAGTAAAGGATGTACCATAAAGACAAGGACATATCAGACTTTAGAGTGGTAGGCATCAACTACAAGAAAACTGATGCCACATTAAGAGGTCAGTTTGCCATAAACACCGCCCAATACACCCGCATACTTGCTAATGCAGCTGAAAAAGGCAGCAAAACCTTCTTCATACTTTCAACCTGCAACCGTACTGAAATATACGGCCTGGCCAGTGATGCCACACAGCTGATGGAGCTGATATGCTCAGAATCAGAAGGTGATATAGATACGTTTTCCCAAATAGCCTATTCGAAAAATGGTTGGGAAGCTGTAGAACATCTATTCCAGGTAAGCTCCGGACTCGACTCACAAATACTTGGCGATTACGAAATACTGGGACAGATAAAAAACTCGGTAAAGTTTGCTAAGGAAAATGGTTTTATATGCCCATTTATGGAACGCCTGCTGAATTGCGTACTGCAAGCATCAAAAGCGATAAAAACCTATACTAACCTGAGCGGTGGTACAGTATCTGTTTCATTTGCTGCGGTACAGTATATAAAAGAACATGTTACAGCCATAAAAGATAAAAAGATATTGCTGTTAGGCACCGGGAAGATAGGACGCAATACCTGCAAGAACCTTGTGGACTACCTGGAAACAACCAATATAACACTGGTAAACAGAACAGAAGAAAAAGCACAAGCACTGGCAAGTGAGCTAGGGCTGAAATCTGCGCCTGTAAAAGAAATACATGAACAAATAGCGGCATCAGACATTATACTGGTAGCTACCAATTCCCCTGAGCCTACCATACTGAAATCTCAACTGGAAGGCAAAGGCAAGAAACTGATCATAGATCTTTCGGTGCCTTGCAATGTAGAAGAAGCAGCACAAAAGCTGGAAGGCATTACGTTTATAAATGTAGATGAACTGTCTAAAATAAAAGATCAGACACTACAGACCAGGAAAGCTGAAGTGCCAAAAGCACTGGCTATAATACAGGAACACATAAGCGAATTCAAAGAATGGTATGATATGCGCAAGCATGTACCGATGCTGAAGGAAGTGAAATATAAACTGCAGGAAATAAGCACAAAGCATATACAGCTGCCTGCCAGCTCTGAAGAGAAAATACAAAAAGTAATTAATACGCTGGCGATAAAAGTTCGCAGTAACAATACGATAGGCTGCAATTACATTGAAGCTATCAATGAATATATTGCATAAACATGAACAAGGCTATAAGAATTGGCACAAGAGAAAGCCAACTGGCCGTATGGCAGGCTGACCTTGTAAAAAGCTTACTGGAGCAACACGGCTATACAGCAGAACTTGTCTTTATAAAAAGCGAAGGTGATACAGACCTTAAGACCCCGCTCTATGAAATAGGCGTACAGGGCATATTTACCAAAACACTGGATATAGCACTGCTGGAAGGCAGAATAGATATAGCGGTACACTCTATGAAGGATGTGCCTACGGCCCTGGCAAAGGGCATAATACAAGCCGCTGTACTGCCGAGGGCTTCTTATAAGGACCTATTTGTACCTAAGAACGACACTACTTTTTTAGACGATATACATAGTAATGCCATAATCGCTACCAGCAGCACACGCCGCAAAGCACAATGGCTAAACAAATATTCTGAGCATCAAATAGAAAACCTGCGTGGCAATGTGAACACAAGACTGCGCAAAGTGCAGGAGAACGAATGGCAAGGAGCAATATTTGCTGCTGCCGGACTGGAACGTATAAACCTGCGGCCTGAAAATGCGGTGAACCTCGACTGGATGTTACCGGCACCTGCACAAGGTGCTATAATGGTAGTATGTAAGGAAGGAGATAATAATTCATTTGAGGCATGTCAATTATTTCATGATAAGGACACTGCGCTATGCACTAAGATAGAAAGAGATTTTTTGCGGGCGCTGATGGGCGGATGCTCAACACCCATATCTGCGCTGGCAGAAAGAGAAGGAGATGCTATTTTCTTCAGGGGAAATATATTGAGCCTGGATGGGAAGCAAAAAAAAGAAGTAGGCAGGAAGATAACAATAGCAGATGCTGCCAATGCAGGTACTATGGCTGCAGAAGCCTTGCTACAAGATGGCGGGCAAGAAATACTGAATGCTATCCGCAATGAAAAGTAAAGTAGATATACTATGCACGGTACCCGTATCGCAGCCCCTGATAGACACAGTGGCTGCCAAAGGCATAGATATGGACGTTGTTTCGCTAATAAACATTCAAAGAACGGGAAGCAATGAACTGAGAGAGGAGATAGAAATACTATCCGGCAAAGAACAACATGTCATCTTTACCAGTGCTAATGCGGTAACCATAGTAAAAGACTATATGCAGCCCGGCCCAAGCAAGTGGAAAGTTTACTGTATAGGCAATGCTACTAAACAAGCTATAAAAAAAAATATAGGTGTAAATAATGTAGCCGGTACTGCCAACAATGCATCTGAACTGGCTGATGTAATTATAAATGATAAGGTAAAAGATATAGTATTTTTCTGCGGAGATATACGAAGAGATGAATTACCTGTGAAGCTGAAAAATGCAAGTATTGCGCTGAAGGAACTTGTGGTCTATAAGACGATACAGAACGAAGAAAGGATAAGCAAGGTGTATGACGGGATATTGTTTTTCAGTCCGAGTGCTGTGAGCAGTTTTTTCTCGAGAAATGATATACCGCCGGGCACTACCCTGTTTGCCATAGGCGAAACAACCGCTGAAGCAGTAAAGGCCTATACAAGTAATGAACTGATAATAGGCAAACAACAATCGAAAGAAGCGATGATAGATATAATGATCGATCATTTTAAGAAATAGGTAATAAACGTAAAAAGAAACAAAGTAAATGAGCACGCTGCAAAACGACCTCCTGTTAAGAGCATTGAAAGGTGAAAAAGTAGAACGCCCACCCGTGTGGATGATGCGCCAGGCCGGCCGATACCTGCCAGACTATATAAAACTTCGCCAGCAGTATGACTTTTTCACCCGTGTGCAGACACCTGAGCTGGCATGTGAAATAACCATGCAACCAATAGACCAGGTAGGTGTGGATGCAGCGATCATTTTCTCTGATATATTGGTAATACCACAGGCTATGGGCCTGGAAGTGCTGCTGGAAGAAGGACGCGGCCCCATATTGCCTAAAACAGTACAAACTGAAAATGATATTAATCAACTGCGCACTACAGATGTAGCTGAAAACCTTGACTACGTGATGCAGGCATTGACACTAACTAAAAAAGTGCTGAATGGCCGCGTGCCGCTGATAGGCTTTGCCGGGGCACCGTGGACCATACTTTGCTATATGGTGGAAGGCAAAGGCAGCAAATCGTTTGACAAGGCCAAGCAATTCTGTTTTACCTCTCCTGAGTTAGCGCATAAGCTGTTGCAGAAGATAACTGATGTAACCATTACTTACCTCAATGCGCAGGTAGATGCAGGTGCTGATCTTGTGCAGGTATTTGATAGCTGGAGCGGAATGCTGAGCCCTGCAGACTTTAAAGCATTTGCACAACCTTACCTGATACAGATCTCTGATGCGGTGAGCAAGAAAGCCCCTGTTATCCTGTTTCCCAAGGGAAGCTGGTATGCGCTGCCGGAACTGAGCAAGAGCTCTGCAGCAGGCCTGGGTATAGACTGGACAGTAACGCCTAAGATGGCAAGAGAGATGACCAATAACAGCATAACACTACAGGGTAATTTTGACCCGTCAAGATTGTTATCGCCAATAAAGGATATCAAGAAATCTGTGACAGAAATGATAGATGCGTTTGGCACACAACGTTACATAGCCAACCTGGGCCATGGCATACTGCCTAACGTACCAGTGGACCATGCACGCGCATTTGTAGATGCAGTGAAAGAATATCAACCTACTAATACATTGACTACAGCATAAGTGATGGAAATAAAAGACCAGTTCATAGCGTATATACACCAGCTGCAGGACGAAATATGTACTGCACTGGAAACGCTTGACGGTAAAGCCAAATTTATAGAAGACAAATGGGAACGTCCTGAAGGCGGTGGCGGGAAATCGCGCGTGATAGCTGAAGGGAACGTATTTGAGAAAGGCGGTGTGAATACTTCTGTAGTACATGGCGCACTACCTGCTGCTATGCAACAGGCATTTGGTGTGCAGGAGAGCAACTTTATGGCTTGCGGGCTTTCCCTGGTTATACACCCGGTGAACCCATACGTGCCTACGGTACATGCTAACTGGCGCTACTTTGAGCTGTATGATAAAGAAGGCAAACGGCTGGATTGCTGGTTTGGCGGAGGCTCTGACCTTACGCCATATTATATCTTTGAAGAAGATGGCAGGCATTTCCATACTACGCTGAAAAATGCAATGGATAAGTTTGACGCTGAGCTTTATCCGAAGTACAAGCAACATTGCGACGAATACTTTATCAATAAACACAGAGGCGATGAAGCGCGTGGCATTGGTGGAGTGTTCTATGATTATCTGAGGCCAAAGGATGAAGCAGAGCATAACCGACTGCTGGAATTTCAAAAAGCAAATGGCAATGCTTTTTTGCCAGCATACTTACCGATAGCGGAAAAGCGAAAAGATATGCCATACGGAGAAAGAGAAAAAGACTGGCAGGAAATAAGAAGAGGCAGATATGTGGAGTTTAACCTGATACATGACAGGGGCACACTCTTTGGGCTGAAAACAAACGGAAGAACAGAAAGCATATTGATGAGCCTGCCGCCGCGTGCAAGGTGGGTATATAACTATCAACCGGAAGCAGGCAGCCCGGAAGCAGAACTGGTAGCTAATCTAAAACCAAGAAATTGGGTATAAACTATTTATTGAAATGCAACTAATAAGAAGAAACAGGATATTACGCGGCACCCCAGCCATCCGTGCTATGGTAGCTGAAACGATACTAAAGCCTGCAGACTTTATTGCGCCGCTGTTTATAACAGAAGGTAAAAATGTGAAGGAAGAAATATCCTCTATGCAAAACTACTACCGTATGAGCATAGACCTGACTGTGATGGAAGTGAAAGAATTATGGAGCCTAGGTATAAAGAGTGTACTGTTGTTTATAAAATGCAGTGATGACCTAAAAGATAATAAGGGTACCGAAGCCGTAAACCCCGACGGGCTGATGCAGCGCAGCATAAAAGCGATAAAAGATGCCTGCCCTGAAATGGTGGTGATGACGGATGTAGCATTGGACCCCTACTCGACTTACGGGCACGATGGGATAGTAGAGAACAATGAAATAGTGAACGATGCTACAGTGGAAGTGCTTGCCAGAATGAGCGTGAGTCATGCTGCTGCGGGTGCAGATATAATAGCGCCAAGTGATATGATGGATGGTCGAATATTGGCTATACGGGAAGCTCTGGAAGCCAATAATTTTACCAAGACAGGTATAATGGCTTATAGTGCAAAATATGCGTCCTGTTTTTATGGGCCATTCCGCGACGCACTGGATAGCGCACCTGGATTTGGCGATAAGAAGACCTACCAGATGGATTATGCAAACAGGCTGGAAGCAATAAAGGAAGCTATAATGGACGTGGAAGAAGGCGCAGACATAGTGATGGTGAAACCTGCAATGGCTTACCTGGACATAATACGTGAAATAAAGAATGAAGTGACATTGCCTGTGAGTGCTTACCATGTAAGTGGTGAATACGCAATGATAAAAGCTGCTGCAAAAATGGGCTGGCTGGATGAAAACAAGGCAGTGCTGGAATCACTTACCAGCATTAAGCGTGCTGGTGCAGACCTGATTGCCACCTATTATGCCAAACATGCAGCAAAACTGATTGGGTAATAATGATAATCATAGAGCTAAGCTATAAAGTACCATTGGAGCAAATAGACGCGTATTTGCAGGCTCATACTTCTTTCCTGGAGAAGTACTATGCGGCAGGAACCTTTATAGCTTCCGGCAGAAAAATACCACGTGATGGCGGAGTAATACTGGCTACAGATATCGATAAGGAACAAGCAGCAATGCTGATAAAAGAAGATCCATTCTACCAAAATGGACTCGCAGATTATAAGATTACAGAATTTGCCGTAACTAAAAAAGCGGCAAACATAGACCCTATATTTTCATAAAAAGAATTATGGCAGAAAAAAGCAAACAACTGTTTGAAAGAGCACAACAGAGCATACCGGGTGGTGTAAACTCGCCTGTACGTGCCTTTAAGAGTGTGGGTGGCACGCCCATATTTATAGAGAAGGCTAAAGGTGCTTATCTATATGATGTAGATGGAAAGAAATATATTGACTACATAAACTCATGGGGGCCTATGATACTAGGACATGCGTATGAGCCAGTAGTAAAAGCAATACAAGAGAAAGTTGTTTACTCTACATCATTCGGAGCCCCTACTGAGCTGGAGATAGAAATGGCTGAGCTTATAAAAAGCATGGCGCCTAATGTGGACCTGGTACGCATGGTGAGCAGCGGTACAGAAGCCTGCATGAGCGCTATACGCCTGGCACGCGGGTATACCGGCCGCAATAAGATCATAAAATTTGAAGGTTGTTATCATGGTCATGCTGATTCCTTTCTTGTAAAGGCAGGCAGCGGCTTAGCAACATTCAATATACAAACAGTGCCTGGTGTAACAGCCGGTGTAGCTGCCGATACATTAACAGCTGCCTATAATGACCTTGATGCAGTGCAGGAGCTGGTAAGTACCCATAAAGGAGAAATAGCGGCCATCATCATAGAGCCAATAGCGGGCAATATGGGCTGTATATTGCCTAAGGAAGGATTCCTGGAAGGGTTAAGGAGCATATGCGATAAAGAAGGCATTGTATTCATTTTTGATGAAGTAATGACCGGCTTCCGCCTGGCAGCAGGTGGTGCTCAAGAAAAACTGGGTATAGATGCAGACCTCGTGACCTATGGCAAAGTAATAGGCGGTGGTATGCCTGTAGGTGCATTTGGCGGTAAGAAAGAAATAATGCAACATATAGCCCCACTAGGCAACGTATATCAGGCAGGCACCCTAAGCGGCAACCCCATAGCTATGATAGCAGGCTATACTATGCTGAAGACGTTGAAAGATACTCCAACTGTGTATAGTGACCTGAATGAGAAAACTGCATTGTTGCAGGAAGGTTTAGACAAAGCATTTACAGAAAGCAAAGTGCCCTATACAATAAATCGTTTTGGATCTATGATAAGCGTGCACTTCAGCGAAAAGCCTGTAACTGATTTTGCAAGTGCCGCGGCTGCTAACAATGCTTTATTCAACCAATATTTCCATGCTATGCTGCAGGAAGGTGTATATCTACCACCTTCAGCATACGAGAGCTGGTTTATAAGCACTGCGTTGTCTGCAGCGGATATACAGCATACTGTAGATGCGACGCGAAGGTTCTTGAAAAGTTTCTAATTATTTTGCCAGATCAAATTAGAAAAGATTTTTTTTGAAAAAGGATTTGGCAGAATGAAAATGACACTTATCTTTGCAGTCCAATAAACAAAAAAGGAAGCATAGCTCAGCTGGTTCAGAGCATCTGCCTTACAAGCAGAGGGTCCGCGGTTCGATCCCGTGTGCTTCCACTCCCAAAGCCTCTCAAACGAGAGGTTTTTTTGTTTACAGAATATCTCTGCTGGAAATACGCCTTGAAGAGTGTTATTTCCCGAAGGCTCATACTGCTTTCTGGCTACTTTTTTAGGTAGCTCATTAGCCGCATGAATAATAGAATTAGTGTGTCTGTATATCCTTGCTCAAAAGTCACATTGCGCAATTTGCTGGCTGCTTCGATAGCATATCCTTTTTACCTGCTGAACTGATAATCCACATTGACCGACCAGCATACCGCTGTTATTCTCATAGCGGGCATTAAATCCACCTAAATCATCTTTAATTCGTTTATTGAATGAAAAGTTAGCCGTTGCGTTTCAATGCCGGTTAAAAGATAATTCATGAGATTGGAATGTGATCATTATTCTTAGTGCAATTTGTTGTATATCGGCAAGTTGCATTCTTCTAATACTTTATTGTCACCTTATTTTTCAAAATGGCACAATTATTTTATGACTACCGGGGAAAACCAAAACGAAATAATAATGAAAAAGTCTTTGATATTCGTAGCAGTTGCTTCGGCTCTTGTTATCGCCTCCTGCAATAGCAGCACATCAACTACAACCACTGGCAATGATACCACTGCTGCAAATGGAACAACAACAACAACGGTCACAACAACAACCCGCACTTACTCAGGCACTTTTCAGCCACAGCCCAACGTGAAATATATTGACCTTAAAACACATAAAGAGGTTGTTGTGCGCATTGATACAGTGCGCGGCTCGGTAGTTAATGCCGAAACAAATGAACCGATATATCTGTTTGTAGCCCCTGGCAGCACTGATACCTTTTACGGTGGTACAGGTAATATAGCCAACGGCCATATAACCGAGGATGCAAGCGGTAATTATAATGTTGATGCGTCATTGAGCAGCGACAATTCCAGTACGGATGCAAGCACCACTACAACTGCTACTGATAACTCAAGCGGAACAACAGACGAATCGCAGAGCGACATCAAAAAATATAAGTCAAATGGCAACAAAGAAAAATTGAAAACCTCTGACGAAAAGATCAAAGAAAAAGGCGATAAAGAAAAGATAAAAGCCAAATAGCCAAAGCTTAAAGTAACAAATGCGAGGATAGCCTGTGCTTTCCTCGCATTTATTGTTTAATGCTATTCTAATGTTCTGATACTTATGTCATTTTGTTAATGGCATAAATGTTTTAGTGCTTACTGATACATAAGCAAAGCATGATAAAATTTACACATCCCAGGTTCTTACTTTTGATGTTTATATGCATTCTGTGGGGCACTACACAGTCATATGGCTATGCAGTATTGTCGCATGAGGCCATAGTGGATGCCGCCTGGGATAAAACCCTGCAACCATTGCTGGTTGCAAGATATCCTGATGCTACACCGGACCAGCTAAAAGAGGCACATGCATATGCATACGGCGGCAGCGTGGCACCGGATATGGGATATTATCCCTTCGGCAGTAAATTTTTCACTAACCTGCTTCATTATGTACGCAGCGGTGATTTCGTTAGCAATTTGATAGATGAATCTCATGACATTAACGAATACGCTTTCGCATTAGGCGTACTTTGTCACTACTATGCTGATAAATATGGCCATTCCATAGGCACCAACCGAAGTGTACCGCTCACCTATCCGCAAGACAAAGAAAAATACGGTGACTATGTAACATATGAACAGGACCCCATAACGCATATACGCGTAGACTTTGGGTTTGATGTGTTGCAAACTGCACGCGGCAATTATGCTTCAGAAAGTTACCAGCAGTTTATTGGTTTCAAAATAGATACAGCAGTGCTTAATAGGGCATTTATAAAAACTTATGGAATTCGCATCAGCGACATTTTTGGAGATTTCCCTTTGGCTGTCAGCACATTCAGATGGACGGTAAAAAGCTTTTTTCCGGTTGTAACCCGTGCGGCATGGGCCTCAAGAAAAAAGGACATTCAGAAGTCAAACCCTAACATTACCAGAAAAAAGTTTGAATACCGGATGCGCAATGCCAATTATTATCATGACTATGGAAAAAAGAGACAACGCCCAGGCTTCTTTCCGGGCATACTGGCTGGTATTATACGAATTTTACCTAAAGTGGGGGCTTTAAAAGATCTGAAGCTTACAGTGCCGGGACCAGATGCTGAAAAATTATTTATTCAAAGCTTTGATACAACCACCAGCCATTACACAATAGCCTTGCAAAAGCTGCGAGCGAACAATTACCATTTCACAAATATAAACTGGGATACAGGAGACGATACATATGCCGGTGACTATAATCTCGCAGATGAATCGTATGGAGAATTACTGATAAAACTAAAAAAACAGCAGTTTAAAAATACCAATGTTGCGCTGCGGAAAAACATCTTAGCGTTTTATTCGAAATGCAATGAAAAGACTGCATCCGTAGCCGGCGCAAACGGATGGCATGACATTACTATTGCATTAGATCAACTAAAAGAATACCAGCCTACTAAATGATGCGGTTCACCTATTTGATACTTTTTCTGACTTTCATTCCTTTATTCTCGCAGTGTAAAAATGCGCCTGAAGAAAGGGACAGACTGAAAGTAATGACATACAACGTGCTGAAATATGGTGATGGATGCCAGGGGCCTAACAGCGTGTTGCACGGCTATCTTAAAACAATTGTAGGCTACACAAATCCGGATATACTGGGATTGGTAAAAATAGAATCTATACCTAAGAATGCACAGGATAAAGGCAAAGCCCCCATAGGATTTGCAGATTCGATACTGAACAATGCGCTGAATGCCGCATATCCGGACAAGTATGCTTATTGCCCCGTTACGAATGTTGCCCGTGATAAAGATGGGTGTATTCTTTTTTACAACAAGCACAAACTAGCCCTTTCCCGCTATGCGACGCTTGTATCTGATATTTCTGACATAGACATGTATAAGTTATACTACCTTAGCCCAAACCTGTCTAAAACACATGATACCGCCTTTCTTTACATAGTATTGCTACATACCGACTCCGGAGACAAACCAACGGATCGTGATCGTCAGTTAGCAGAACTGATGGCTGCTATAAAGAAATACTTCTCAGTGTTACCCAATATAATTGTTATGGGTGACTTCAACCTACGGAAAACTAATGAAGATGGCTACCAGGCAATCGTTAACAGTTCTGATAAGAAACATAATTTTATAGACCCTCCTTTTGCTGTAGACCATAAGGTATCTTATCCGGCTAACTGGGATAAGCATCCTGAGCGCTTTGCCTCTTTTTTGACAACATCCACCAGAAAAAAACAAAAAAAGCCAAATGATTGCGGTACAGGTGGTGGCGCGAAAGGCTGGTATGACCATATTTTTTTGAGCCCGCAAATGGCAAACCAATCAAACGTCTTCCATTATCGACCCGGCACATATCGCACGATAGGTAATGATGGTAAACGCATTGACGCATCGGTAAATGATATGCCGAATAATGCAGCGCCACCTGCCATATTGGAAGCTCTCTATCAGATGTCTAATAAGTACCCAGTAACTATAGAGTTAGGGATTAGCCCCCGGAAATAATCATTTTTAGATGAGCTTGTTTGTTTTATTGTGGATGTTTTTTCTCAATTAGTTACTTGATATCAATGGTTTTATGCATTATTCCTGCTAATGGACAAACAAGGCCCTTATTTTTTCGCGGCACAAAATTGTATAAGTGAAAGTGATTATGGTTATAAAACATACAAAAAACGCTATTGTATCGGCTCATTATCTTCTGTTTGTGTGGCTCATTGTTGCATCGTCATGCAATAAACGCGCGACGTATCAGAGCCCAGCAAATTATAATCTGAATAGCCCTTATCTTATGAAACTGCCAACTGAGCTGGCCGATATTTCAGGGATTGCCTACTACGCGAAAGACAATAGCATTTTTGCTGAAAGCGATGAAAAAGGCGGTCTGTATAAAATATCCATGAATAAACCTACCGATATAAAGAAATGGAAATTCAGCCACAAAAAGGATTTTGAAGATATAGTGCTGCTGGACAGCACATTTTACGTGCTAAATAATGACGGTAGCGTTATTTCTGTGAAGTTCATTGATGACTCTATGTCCACCAACAAGGCCGACTTTCCTGAAAACGGCAAATACGAGTTTGAGTCATTGTACTACGATGACAAGCTGCAGAAGCTGATATTGCTCTGTAAAGACTGCGAGATAGATAAACCGGGCACAACCAGCGCCTACGCATTTGATACGCGGCAATCAACCTATACCAGCGCATTTACTATGGATACGCATACAATACCCAATATGGGCGGTCCGGGAAATACGGGACTTAAACCCTCGGCTGCCGCCATCAATCCGGTAACTAACGAACTATATATTCTTTCATCTATAAACAAAGTATTGGTGGTAGCAGATAGAAATGGTGCTGTAAAGAAGGTATATAATTTAAATCCGAAAATCTTCCATCATCCGGAAGGCATCACTTTCACATCATCAGGCAATATGTTCATTTCCAATGAAGGGACTGAACTGGATCCACCCAATATTTTGTTTTACAAATTTATAAAAGTAGACAACCAATGAGAATACTCGCTACAATAGCTCTGCTCTTATCGTTGCAACCCGCCTTCGGACAAACTGAGTTCGTAATGGACGATAGTGTGGACCAACGCATTGTGCTGGTGGGCGACGCCGGAGACCCCGGCTCCGTAGCGAAAGGTCAGGCCGTAGTAATTGATGCCATCAAGAAGACCATTCCTATGACCAAGAATACGCTCGTTCTTTTTATGGGAGATAACCTTTATGAAAATGGCCTGCCTTGCGTGGGCGATGTTTGCTATCAACCAGGGGTTAATGCGCTGGATACGCAGGCATCTGTGGTACTTAACACACCTGCCCATGCCATCTTCCTTCCCGGTAATCATGATTGGGCAAATGGAAAACCAGATGGTTATGATAACATTTTAAGGCAGGGAGCTTACCTAAACAATCTTGCCGATAATGTAAAATTTTATCCCGAAGATGGATGCCCGGGGCCTGTGGAACTACCATTAGGTAAGAATGCAGTACTAGTTATAATGGATAGCCAATGGTGGTTGCTGCGCGGCGACAAGCCGGGCTACGAGTCTGACTGCAAAAATAAATCTGAAGAAGAGATTTTGGATGACCTCAAAGATATAGTTACACACAATGCAAATAAGCTGGTAATATTTGCCTGCCATCATCCCTTTAAAAGCACCGGTGTGCATAGCGGTTACTACGGCATTAAGCAACATATTTTCCCGTTTACGGACCTGAATAAGAATCTCTATATACCATTACCTATCATAGGCTCAATCTACCCTATCAGCCGCGGTGTATTTGGCAGTCCGCAGGATATGAAATTTCCCATGTATGCCCATATGATAGCTGTGGTAGAAGATGTGCTGAAAACCCATCCATACGTAGTACATGTATCTGGCCATGATCATAACCTGCAACTCATTAATGACAGCAGCTACCATTATATAGTAAGCGGGGGGGGATGTAAGGCTCAACGTGTGGGACACAACAAGAAAACAAAATTTGCTGCGCAGTCTATGGGGTTCGCTGTAATGGATATCTCAAAAAACAAAAATGTGCGGGTTACTTTCTATGAAGTGCAGCCTAAAACGGGAGTCATAAAACAAGCATACTCAAACGACATCCTTAATTTTTCAAAACTCCCGCCAATAGCAAAGGACACCGTGACCGTGCATGAGCTGGTATATAAGGATAGCGCAATAGCTGCACCTAACAAGCATTATGCAAAGGCATCAGGATTTAAACGATTGATGTTGGGGGATAATTACCGTACGGAATGGGCTACTGACGTAAAATTCAAAGTGTTCAATATAAACAAAGAGAAAGGCGGGCTTACGATAGAAGGAATGGGTGGCGGTAAACAAACAAGGTCGCTACACTTGAAAGATTCGTCAGGGAAAAAATGGGCTTTACGCACACTAAATAAAGATCCACAAAAAGCTATTCCTGAAAATATCAGAAACACTTTTGCAGCCGATATTGTTCAGGATATGATATCCGCAAACTATCCTTACAGTGCGTTACCCGTGCCTGTACTCGCCAGCGCACTTGGCGTAACACATGCAACTGCCGAATATATGGTAGTGCCGGACGATTATGCTTTGGGCTATTACCGCCCGGCGTTTGCCAATACCGTTTGTATGCTTGAAGAGCAGGATCCGGCACAGGATAGCGGCGGCGGGAAAAGCACCTCGAAGATGTTCAATAAAATGAGGGACAAAGACAATCATACAATAGACCAGACAACTCTGCTGAAAGCACGCTTGCTCGACTTTTTGATTGCGGACTATGATCGTCACTATGATCAATGGAAATGGGGGACAAGGGATAGTGGCAAGGAAAAAATATTTTATCCTATACCGCACGATCGTGATGAAGCTTACTTTTACTCGGATGGATTAGTTATGAAATATGCAACCTGGCAGCGCCTGCCTTTCCTGAAAGGATTTCGGTACGATATGCCGCGTATGCGCTGGCAGGGATATGTGGCACGCTATTTCGACAGGGATTACCTGAATGAACTGAATGCAGATGACTGGAAACGAACAGCTGCAGAATTTAAAAACGACCTATCAGACTCTGTCATCATTGCCTCTGTAAAAACTTTACCGCCTGAAGTTCGAGGCATGGACAGCAGTAAATTTGTAGGTAAGATGGAAAGCAGGCGCGATCTGATGCCGGAAAAAGCAATGGTGTACTACAAATTCATCTCAAAACGAGTAAATATATTAGGCAGCAATGAGGATGAGTATTTCCACTTAAGCAAATATGGCGATGGCATTACGGTGAACGTATATGCGAAAAATAAGGAGGGCGATACAACAAAGCGCATCTACTCACGGAGCTTTAACCCTAAAGTTACAAAAGAGCTGCGTCTATATGGCTTTAATGGGGATGATGTCTTTAAAGTGGATGATGATGTACGCTCTAAGATCAAGGTGCGAATAATAGGCGGCCAGGGAGACGATACTTTCAATATCAACGGACATGTTCAAAATTTCATCTACGATTTCAAGAAAGAGAATAACGTTGTACTGGCGGATAATAAAACCCGTGATCGCATGTCTGACGATCCAACGGTAAATAATTACAATGACAAGGAAGAGAACTATACAACCTGGCGCTTCCCCCACCTGGAATTAGGCTATAATGAAGAGGATAAATTTTTGGTTGGCTTTGGCATCCTACAACGCACTTACAATTTCAGAAAAAAGCCTTATTCAACAGATCAGAAACTTACTACTCTGTTTTCGCCTTCGAACAATGCCTACCAGTTGAGGTATTCGGGTGAGTTCAGAGATCTATTCCATGCAACAGATCTTGTAGTGGCGGGCCAATACATAAAACCAACACTTACTAATTTCTTCGGATTTGGAAATGAAACGGTGAAAAAAAGCGGATCAGGATTATATGCCTACCAGGTTAGGTATGAAGATTTGGATGGAAGTATTCTGGTTCGGAAACGCTATTTCAATAACCTGCTAAGTATAGGCATCGGCCCATCCTTCTATCAATATAACTGGGCAAGTAACTATAATACCAGAACAGACCGAGTTATCGCAAATCCTGCCAACCTGGGACTCGACTCTAATAGTATATACCACAAGAAGAGCTACGCCGGCGGTATAGCTGTCATCAATGTAAACAATCTGAATGCTGAATTATTGCCAACACGAGGTATAGACTGGACAACCAGCTTTACTGCAATGCAGGGATTGAATGCTAATAGCAACCCTATTACAAAGTTGACCTCTAATATGTCGGTATACGCAAGCATAGCTGGCTGGCAAAATATAGTAGCCCTGTTGAGGCTTGGCGGTGGCCATATCTTCAGCCAACACTATGAATATTTTCAGGCGCTAACACTGGGCGACAATAACTACCTAAGGGGATATTTGAAAGACAGATTTTCGGGCTCATCACTGGCATATGCAGATATTGAATTGAGAATAAAGGTGTGCGATGTACGTTCCTATATTATGCCTGGTACATTTGGCGTTATAGGCTTTAATGATGCGGGCCGTGTGTGGGTGAAAAATGAAACTTCCAACACATGGCATGACGCCTATGGCGCCGGATTGTATTATACACCTTTTAATACTGTAATTGTTTCGGTTACAACAGCCCTCTCGGGGGAGAATGCGTTATTCAATTTTACTCTGGGCACAAAAGTTAACCTAACATTCTAACTGGCGACCATGAACGACAACATATATAAGGCAATTGCCAAACACGTCACTGAACTGTTTGAACAACATGCAAATTCAAATTTGCAGTATCATAACATCGATCATACAAAAAAGGTAGTGCAGCGGGCTGAAGAAATAGGAGCACATTACAAATTAAGCGAGGAAGACACGCTGACATTGTATACAGCGGCATGGTTTCATGATGTGGGGCATCTCTTTACAGAAATGGATAAACATGAGGAAAAGAGCGCCGAACTGATGAGAGAGTTTATGCACGCCGAGGGAGTAAGCGATGTGACAATTGACAAGATAGCGGACTGTATTAAAGCAACACGTTCTCCTGCCGACCCACACGGGCTGGTGCAGGAAATCATCTGCGATGCAGATACTTATCATTTTGGCACCGGAGAATTTAAAGAAACAAATAAGCTGGTAAAAAAAGAATTTAAGCTGCGAGGATATAATACGCTTACTCAGGATTGGAATAGTAACACGGTAGAACTGCTGAAAAAGCACATCTACTTTACCACTTATTGTAAAATACTGCTGAATGAAAAAAAAGAAAAAAACATACAATGGTTAGAACACAAAATACACAATAAGAAGGTAGATAATGTTCATCATGATATGTTTTCGAGGCAGAATAATCTGGATGAAAAACAAAGTAAAAACCTATTGTCTCGTGGACTGCAGACAGCAATGAGGGTAACTTCTTCCAATCACCTGCATCTTAGCGAAATGGCAGACAGGAAAGCAAACATTCTTATTTCTGTTAATTATATTCTCATCGGTGTTTTGATATCTGTGCTTGTTGACAAACTCCCCGATTTTCCATATCTCACGGTGCCTGCTATTATTTTCATTGGTTCTTCAATGGCTACTATTATCATTGCAATAATGGCCACACGTCCTAAAATAACCGAGGGTGTATTCTCGAGAGAAGATATACTAGGTAAAAAAACGAATCTACTTTTTTTTGGAAACTTTTATAGGTCTAGCCTTGAGGAATACCAATGGGCTATGTCTGTGATGATGAATGATACAGAGTATATGTATAGTGCCCTCATCAAGGATATTCACCAGATAGGTGTGGTGCTGGGGAAAAAATATAAGCTGATACGTCTCGCCTACACTATATTCATGATAAGCCTTATTGTATCAGTACTTGCCTTTTTCATTGCTGTACTTCTCAATATTTACACCTCCGGAAAAAATCCTACGGTCATAAGTACTTCAACCGGCTCACCTTTATAAACCGAATATGTATTACAACAGAGATCTTAGCTGGCTTGATTTTAACTATCGTGTGCTTTGTGAAGCAGCTAAAGACGATGTGCCGCTATATGAGCGGGTTAAATTCCTATCCATTTTTTGCTCAAATCTGGATGAATTTTTCAGTGTGCGTTACCCGGTGATAATGGCAATATCCTACCTGAAATTAAAAACCCAAAGAAAAATAGAAAATGAAATGCCGGAGCATCTTTTAGAAAAAACTCAAACCGAGATAGAACGGCAGCTAGAAGACTTTCAACAAATACTTGAACAGAAGGTTATTCCGGCACTTGCTGAAAATAACATTGTACTCTATTATAAACAGCCGGTGCAGCAGGAGCATGTTGCAGAAACACATGAGCTATTTCTGTCCCGTGTGCTATCCTTTGTTCAACCTCTGTTTTTAAATACGGATATGCCCGCTGATTTTGAACCTGAAGCAAACAAACCCTACATGATTATTTCGCTTCAGAAAGCAGGAACTAAGGAAATGCAACATGCCATTATCAGGGTCCCATCGGACAACCTGGGTAGCTTCTTTGTATTGACACCGCTGAACGAAAAAAACTACATAATATTTATAGATGATGTCATTCGAAATAATGTTCAATATATATTTCCCGGCTTTAGCATAGAGGGCGTGTACGAGATAAAATTCAACCGAAATGCAGAACTGGATATTGAGGATGATTACCAGGGAAATATTTTGAAAAAGATTGAAAAGCAGCTCCATAAACGGAAGCACGGTGCTCCTTCGCGCTTTATGTACGAAAAGGGAATGCCCCGCAATATGCAGCTATATCTTGCTTCTGTCTTTAATGTAAACCATGACAGCATTTTTGAAGATGGCAGGTATCTGAATCTGAAAGACCTTGCAGCCCTTCCGGCATTTAACACAAAAATGAACTATAACGAATGGAAGTCTTTATCCCCTGCTCTGTTGTCTGATGTTGGCGATATTTTCAAAACAATGGAAAAGAAAGACATGTTGCTGCATTTTCCATACCATTCATACAATTATATTCTGTCATTTTTTAACCAGGCAGCAATCGACCCTGATGTAAAGGAAATTTACATAGCGCTATACCGGGTAGCACCAGACTCCCTTATCGCAAATGCGCTCATCAGCGCTGCCCGCAATGGGAAAAAGGTAACCGCTTTTATAGAGCTGCAGGCCAGGTTTGATGAAGCAAACAACATTAGCTGGAGTAAAAAAATGAAGGCTGCAGGCGTAAATATTATTTACAGCATTCCTGGTATTAAAGTGCATTCCAAGATAGCATTGGTAACGAAAAGCGGAGCACATCAAACCCAATCTTATGCGCTTGTGAGCACTGGAAATTTCAATGAGCAAACGGCCCATTTTTATACCGATCATACATTGCTTACTACCGACGCTACTATAAACGCAGAGTTGTTACAATTATTCAACTTCCTGGAACGGAGAGAAGCGCCCGACGACACAAATACACCTGCATTTAAACAGCTTTTTGTAGCACCCTTTAATATGGTGGACAACTTCACACAACTAATAGATCAGGAAGTAAAAAGAGCAAGAAAAACAGGCAAAGGTCTGATACGTATAAAAGTAAACAGCCTGGAGGAGCCGGGCATGATTGACGCCCTGTACAGGGCAAACAAAGAAGGCGTTGAAATACGTCTGATAGTGCGCAGCATATGCTGCCTGGTACCAGGAGTAAAAGGGCTAAGCGATAACATACACGTAAAGCGACTGGTGGGTCGCTACCTGGAGCATAGCAGGTTATTTATATTTGGCACGGACGATGAAGCAACAGTTGTGATGGGCTCTTCAGACTGGATGACGAGAAATCTTTATCACCGCATAGAAGTATGCACTAGCATAACTGATGCTAAGTGCAGAAACGAGCTGCTAAAATATTTTGAATTGCAATGGAATGAAAGTGACGACCTATGGCAGGATAAGACAGCAGCGGAGTTAGCGCCACAACGAATGCGCAACGCGCAGCTATCTATTTACTCTTATCTGAAAGAAAAGCTATGAAATTCTCCGGCTTTATAAAATATGGAGTTTCCTACTTCCGCAGATACCAATTCCAGTGGGTTATGATTATAGCCATTAGCTGGACATTCATTGACTATCTTTGGTTACACTTTTTCCAATCTTTAGGCGGCTCGAGCGATGAGCATATAATTTTCCATACGATACGCGGGTTATTACTACGAAGTAGTATTGTTTTTATCATGAGCAGCTTAATGGGCTATATACTGATTTTTCAGTTGCGCCAGGTATTTCGCGACAATTCCCTGCTGATAAGCATTTTCATGAAAACATGCATTCTATTGGTAGCATCGTTATTTTTAAATTTCTTGTTGCATTTCACATATTCTATTTTCACCCTACACTATTCCGTCATATATAGTATCGAGTTTTTCTTCGGCCGTGCCAATTCATTTCGATGGGTGCTTCATCACAGTATTGGCTGGATCATCTTATTTCTCTTTACTCAATTGGCCATCGACTTTTATGAAAAATATTCTCCGGGAGTTTTCTGGGACATTATGATGGGAAGATATATTGGTCCGAAGTCACAAAAACGCATTGTAATGTTCCTCGATCTAAAGGATTCTACCCCTATCGCCGAACGGCTGGATAGTAGGAAGTATTTTAGTTTTATTCGTGATTTCATCTACTATGTTTCCGTTGCTTTACTTGAATATCATGGTCGCATTTACCAATATGTGGGGGATGAAATTGTGGTTTCATGGAAATATAGCGCAGAAAACAGAATAAACTGTATTAATGCGTTGGTACTTGCGACAGACATCATAAAACGGAACAGAAGATATTTTCTTAGAAAATATGGCGTTGTGCCTGAATTTAAAGTTGGCATACACACGGGTGAAGTAACCGTCGGAGAGATTGGAATCATCAAAAAAGATATTGCCATGAGTGGAGATATTATGAACACCGCTGCGCGTATCCGCACCGCATGCACCGAGTTCAATCATGATTATCTGGCATCAAAAGATTTTATTGATGGTATGGAGTTCGGTCTTATACCTGAAAGCATCGGAGAAGTTGATCTTAAAGGCAAAAGTGAACGCATAGAGTTGTACGCGTTGCATATCTAAAGTTTCTTTTGATCAATATGCCAAGTCATACCTAGCCCGGCTCCGCCACCCGTAAAAGGATTTGAACTCATATTAAATTCCACTTTGTGGTTTTTAAAGCGGTGTACCTCAGGTACAAGTACACCGCAGGCGGCACCTATAACCAGACCTACAAGGACATCTGAAGGAAAATGTTCCAGTCCCTTTACACGCATGTAACCTTCTGCCAATGGCGGTAAAGTTGCTAATGCGTAAAGCAGATATTTTGTATTGCCAATCTCAGGATGATAATCGCTATATACTTTTACGAGAAAGTATGTGGACGCAATAGCTGTGGCTTCATGGCCACTGTACATAGAGTTACGATTATTGCCCGGATTGCGCTCGGAAACAGGCAGCTGAGTGTAATAAGTAACAGGCCTATATTTATTTTGAAACGCAGGCCCAAACCAACTATAGTTATAAATGCTGAAGGTTATGCTGTGCACTTCATAATACATTATCAGCAGCCTGAACCAGTCTTTGTTTATACGTTTATCAAAAGCAAGGATGCCAGGTGTAATGATTAATACAGGTAATGTATAATCAGACGCCTTCATAAAAGTTTGCCTTTGAGACGGATCTAAGGTCAGCGCGTAACGATCAAAGCCACTAAGCACATCCGGATTCAAACCAGCTAGTTCCTGATCCGTAATCTTTCTTTTAGATTTTATTATCGTTGGAATAGCATAAACATCTGCCGCTGTAGCTACTAAACAGAAAGGAATGCTTACGGCGTAATTCATGCGGTAGAGATGTTTGGGTTTAGTTTCTTTATCATGCACTTTGTTAGCACTCAAGTCTATTACAGAATCTTCTGAAGGGGACACTGTGCTGTCCGCAGTTTGCGCATGACTACAAAAACCTGCAATTGTAAATATTCCCAAAAGTATTGTGGATTTATAAATAGCTTTCATGCTCTTGTCTTTGATTATTTAATACTGTGCAGTGGCTTAAACGACTACCTTTCTACATACCTTTTCAAACCGGTTACGGGGTATCTTTTGCAGATCAGAAATTGCAAACCATGTTAGGCATGATTACACCATTTTCATATTGCAGGTTAAAGAACATAGTAACCTTCTTCTTCTTTTTTGCAGCATCTTCCATTTGCAATCGCGCATAACGGTGGTAGTTAAATACAACCTGCCTCCCGGTAACATATCCGAGAGCAGCACCGGCAAACACATCAGTTGCCCAGTGCGCATTTTGTGAGATACGGCTGAGACCTACCAGCGTTGCAGCCGAATAAGCGATTACAGGTATTAGTATCTCATCCTTATATTCTTCAGCAAAAACTGTAGCTGCTGAAAAAGCTGCGGTGGTGTGGCCGGAAGGGAACGAACTACTTAGGGAGTTATTACTTCCCGAAAAGCCCGGGCCCTTGAAAACAGCATTATTTTCATTGGCAGGCGTGAATGCGTTGGGGCGAACTCTGCCTACGGCAAACTTAACTACCCAGGACATGGCGCCAGCCGCCAGATAGGATTGGGTTGCCAATAGTGTCGTGGTTTTTACCTTATTACTTTTGAATATTAACCCATAGGCACCAAATGCAGCTAGGGTGTACACCTCGTAAGAGGCTCCAAAATCAGTAATATACTGGCTAGTATTTTTGAACCCGGGGTTATGCGCCATAAAAGACTGGCTGTTCCTTTGGATAGCCTTATCTGCCAGGAATAAGCCTCCTTCCAGAGCTGCAAATTCTCCTACTTTTATCCATGTTTTTTTAGATGCATGAAATGGTCCTGTAGCCTCCTGCGTCATGTCAGTTGCCAGCAAAACGAAGTAGCTTTTGAAGGTGATATTCGTACGTGCTGTATAATCGGTCTTATTTACGTCTATCTGGGGTTTCTCTCCGGGCTGCTGTTCCACGCGGTGCATACTATCCAGCTTTTTTGCCAGCGAGTCTGTCTTTTGCGCGAATACCGAGGAAACTGATAGGAATAGTATTAAAACCGTTAAAAACGAACGATTGTACATAGTATGTGATTTTATAACAAATTGAGCTTAATAAAAATATGCCATCGATCAAATAATTGCTTCCTTCTTGTAACTGGCAAGTCTTGTTTACCTATGACACGCCTCGATATTAATAAAAAAAACTTCTGTTTTTTTGCTTCGGTGGGTGAGCTATACCCCTTACATTCGCAATCCTTAACTGTTTATATATGCTGGAATTTTCAGGGGGCGTGGCCGCCAAACTAAATATTAAAGAGGCACAGGTAGTTGCGGTATTACAATTGCTGGGCGAAGGTGCTACCATACCATTCATTGCTCGCTACCGTAAGGACAAAACTGGCGCGCTGGATGAGGTGGAAATCCAAAAGATAGAGGATGAAGCTAAATTTCAAAAGGAGTTCTCTGAGCGTAAGGCCTTTATAGAGAAGACCATTACCGAGCAGGGTAAGATGACGGAAACGCTGCAGGAGAAAATAAACAAAGCCAGTACACTTGCCGAGCTGGAAGATATATACCTGCCTTACAAACCTAAGCGGAAAACCAAGGCGCAGACTGCAAGGGAGAATGGCCTGGAACCACTGGCACTGAAGATATTTGAGCAGGAGCAATTTGACCTGCAGGCAGAAGCTGCTACCTATATAAACAACAATGTAAAGACTGCTGATGAAGCACTGCAGGGCGCAAGAGATATCATTGCTGAAATGATAAACGAAGATGCACAGGTGCGTGCCAAGCTGCGTAAAACATTTGAAGGCAGCGCTACGCTACAGAGTAAGGTGATGGCCGATAAGGAAGCAGAAGGTGTGAAGTACAAAGATTACTTCGATTTTTCGGAACCTATATCTAAAGTGCCTTCACATAGGATACTGGCTGTGCTGCGCGGCTTTATGGAGGGTGTACTGCGTATGAATATCGGTCCCGATGAAGAGGCTACACTTCTGTTGCTGGAGCAGATGTTCGTTAAGAAACAGAATGATACTACACCACAATTGCAACGCGCGATAAAGGATTCCTACAGGCGCCTGCTACAGCCGAGCCTGGAAAGTGAATTTCGTATGGCGCTGAAACAGAAAGCAGATGAGGAAGCAATAACCGTATTTGCAGAAAACCTTCGGCAGCTATTGCTTAGCTCACCACTAGGTGGCAAGCGCATGCTGGCTATTGACCCTGGGTACCGCAGTGGATGTAAGGTGGTGTGCCTGAATGAAAGCGGTGAGCTGCAAAAGACAGACCTAATATATATACATGAGCCGGGCAGACTACAGGATGCTGAGCACCGCATACGTGGGCTAGTAGCGCAATACGACGTACAGATAATAGCTATAGGTGATGGCACTGCGGGACGCGAAACGGAGCAATTCATAAAGAAGCTGAATCTTGGACTGCCTATATTCCTGGTGAATGAGGATGGCGCTTCTATCTACTCGGCATCGGAGATAGGTCGTGAGGAGTTTCCGGATTATGATCTTACGGTGCGCGGTGCGGTGAGCATTGGTCGCAGATTGATGGACCCGCTGGCTGAGCTGGTGAAGATAGATCCGAAGAGCATAGGCGTAGGGCAATACCAACATGATGTGAACCAGGTGCGCCTGAAGGAAAAGCTAGACCAAACCGTGGTGAGCTGCGTGAACCTGGTGGGTGTGAACCTGAACACAGCAAGCAAACATTTGCTGAGCTATGTATCTGGCATAGGGCCTTCTATTGCCGAAAACATTATTAACTACCGGAAGGAGATAGGTGGTTTCTCAAATCGTAAGCAACTGATGAAAGTTCCGCGGCTGGGCAGCAAGGCTTATGAGCAGTGTGCAGGCTTCCTGCGTATAAACGGTGGAGAAAATGCACTGGATGCAAGTGCGGTGCACCCTGAAGCTTATGAGGTGGTGGCGAAGATGGCCGCTGATATAGGCGCTGACCAGCAAAAGATGATAGGCAATGAAGCGTTGCTTTCACAGATAGATTTTCGCAAGTACATAAGTGAATCAATGGGTGAACATACATTGCGCGATATCATCAATGAATTGAAGAAGCCTGGACTTGATCCGCGTAGCGAAGCACAGCAGTTTGAATTTGCAGAGATCTTCGGCATTGAGGATGTGAAGGTTGGTATGATAATACCTGGTATTGTTACGAACATTACTCGATTTGGTGCTTTTGTGGATATAGGCGTGAAGCAGGATGGCCTAGTGCATGTGTCTGAGATATCGCACACCTATATTACAGACCCGAGCGAAGCACTGAAGCTGAACCAGAAGGTGACTGTGAAGGTGATGGAGGTGGATGCGGCACGCAAGCGCATTTCACTATCCATAAAACAGGCACATGAGGCGCCACCGAGAAAGGAGAGAAGCCAACAGAGCAAGCCGCAGCATAATAATAAGGAACGTAAAAAGGAACCTGATATGGCGAACATGAATATGAATGATGCGCTGAGTATGCTGAAGAAGAAATTCGGTAAGTAAGCTCGCTTCTTGAGGATATTAATTCGCCTTGAATGTTGTTTCAACTTCAGGGCTTTTTATGTACCCTATCTCCAAATGTTACATTGTGATGTAAATTTTGTTTTGGGAGGTTTTGCTTAGCAAAATCTGCGGAAAGCATTGCCTATACTCACTTATTAGGACTTTAGCGAATGTTACATTACTACCCAAAAATGTTACAAAATGTTACAAAATGTCGCATTTGGAAAAGTGTGCCTCGTCCTGAAAATGGTTTACACGGTTAAGAGATAATCCTGATTTTGGTTTACTGCCATTTTGTTAGTCCGGGTATAGGTTTACAGTGCTGTAAAATTATACCCTATATCTTAAGTAACCAT